>Ga0315915_1004208_pt1 | contig 18211 bp, 9 predicted proteins | sample MpolbnodulesMG_FD_207738 | JGI IMG/M metagenome (GOLD analysis project Ga0315915, IMG submission 207738) | Medicago polymorpha root nodule microbial communities from Los Angeles, California, United States - branched nodules | ecosystem: Host-associated > Plants > Roots > Nodule | place: USA...
GTGTTTGTAATTTTCTCTTTAATAGGGCAAACCTTTTTGCTTAAAAAAAAAAAAGAGTGTTAAGAACACTCTTTTTTCAACACTCTCTCAATCACTTACTCTTTTAAAAAATGGGTCATACATAATTGGTGAGATCCACAAAAACTTCACCAAATAAAGAAATTGATCAATATCATATGACATTTACTTCTTTAACAATACACAAGTGGAGTCTGTTATTTTACAATAGATTAAGTTTTGGAAAACGCTAACCGATGCCATGAGGCATTGGTTAAGGGGTCAAATATAGTAATATTTTGTATTAAAATTTGCATAATCAATGCATTGAAATCTTAAAATGTTTACTTCCTAACTTAGAATTTTCCTTTTTGGCTTCCTTAACCAGTTCTTCGGGGGCAATTTTTTTTTAAAATTAAGGAGGACAATATCAACTTTCATTTTGATTATTCAATTAGAGCAAATCTTACTTTGACACAAGCACAAATAATAAAAGTTTGGGTACACTCACACAAATGAATAAGAATGAACCGAAAAAATATAGTCACATCATAAAATTATTTTCTCGTTTAGTTTTTTAGGGTTAAATATATTTTTTGTCCCTATAATTATGTTAACTTTTCGTTTTAGCCCATTTAAAAATTTTCTTCAACTTTTAGTCCTCCAAAAAAATTTCATCTTCACTTTTGGTTCCTCGTTTAAAGTAAACTCATGTAGAATTCATATTTTTTAATAAAATTTTGCAGAAAAAATTATAATATATAAGGATCTCTCCCAAAAAAAATTATACTCCCTCCGTCCTGTAATAACTGAGTCATTTGTAAAAAAAATATTGTCCCATAAATTTTGACCCATTTCAGTTTTCAATACAATATTAATTACTTTTTTTCAATTATAACTCTAATTAATACTACTTTCACCACTCTCAATTCAATATATTCTACTTTACATTTATGATAAAGAAGAATCCAACAATACTTGATAAAGACACTCAAAACGATTTTTTTCTCTCTTTCATTTATACATTTTTCTTAATCTGTGTGAAAAGCTCAACTAGCTCAGTTAAATTGGGACGGAGGGAGTAACTTTTTCCAAAAATATGAGTTTTTATATTTTTTATGGTAAAAAATTCATATTTAATTTATATTTTGTCAAAAATATCTAATTTTTTTTGGACTGATTTTTTCAATATTCTATTTATTTTTCACAATCTCATTAAAAAATATAAAAATTGATTTAAAAAATAATCAAAAGTAGTGATTGAAAATTTTATATAAACTAAAAGTTGAAGAAAAAATTTAAAAGGAGTAAAATAAAAAGTTAATATATTTAAAAAAATAAAAAACATATTTAATCTTTTTTTATATATGAGAGTGTGTTTCTGACCGAGCAAGCATTTCTCTATCCATTATTGTGACCATAGTTTTGAAAACCGGACCAGAGGCCGGTCCGACCAAGAACCGGTGGGGTGACCGGTTCGAGTTGCTTGACGGATCAGCCATATAATCAAACCGGTGTGACTCGGCCAAACCCGGTGAAAACCAAAGAACCGGCAGGTTTGACAAACTGGACCGGTTTTATGTGAATCAGAAATTAATTATATTAATTTTGCAAAAAAATGGCCGCAGTGGGTGTTGAACCTGCGTTCCATGATTTGCAATAGGATGACTTAACCACTGTGTCATGAACATCTTTTATTATTAGATTGCTTTTTATACTTTATATATAATATCCGGGCAGTTTTTTTTTAGGGAAACTAAGCACATTTTGTTTTATGGAACTTAGCACACTCTTATCTTTTAAATATTTTTTTTGTTGAAGAAACTTAACTTTTAAATATTATCGCACATCTCAGATATTGCAATAAACATTTTTTTACTTGATTACTACTGTCTTTTCAACACACTTTTGCTTCTTTTTTTTTTTTGGGTTTTACTTGACATTGAAATATTTTTTAATATTTATTTGAATACGTATTATATCTCATAAAAAATATATGCAGCTAAATTCAAGGGATATTTATCAAGTTATTTTTATTCATGTCATAAAAATGTGCTTCTATTAAGTGTAAAAAAGTTATTTTTTTTAGTTCAAAGTCATTCGGTTCAGTCTAATTTGACACAAATAATTTTTTATATAAATCGAGTCATATATCCGAGCCATCCAATTCAGTCATGCGGTTCGACCAATGACTCAGTGGTTGAACCAATGATCAAGTGACTCAGTACTTTTATCGAGTCGATCACCGGTCTGAGTTTTAAAACTATAATTGTGACTGGTGATTCACTGTTTCCAAACTAGTAAATGACTGTGGAACGAGCAACGATGGATATGATAGGACTATATTACTTCCTGCGCTGAGTTCAGAGCACAATACAATAGGCAATAGCACATGGGAATGCAGGTGAACTGCAAGTCTGCAACTCTATCTACTTTTTTTACTACGCTTTTAACCGATGGGTTCCACAGCTTTGACCATAGATATGCTAATTTGATCCTTCCCATTGGATAGCATGATGGATAAGAGTAGCTTTTGCTTTTGAGAGATTACATATTTAGCACTTTCCTGTTCTTATAAGAGGTTTGACATAAAACAAAAGTTTCGATAAACTCAAAAGGATATTTTTAACGAGTGTTTTAAGAGCATTTTTTAAAGATTTTAAATAAAGAAAATTATTTTTTAAAAAAGTTAAAAACTTCAATTTTCAAAACATTGCTTTCATAAACTTTGACAAAAACGTACGATTTAAAGTTACTAAAAAATGTTTTAAGAACATTTGTTAACATTTGTCATACGCAAATACTAACCCATATTCTTGGGGGATTTTTTTGGAAATTTAAAGTAAAAAATTTATCTTAAAAATTAGGAATTTAACTTATTGAAATAAAAAAAAAAAATAACTTTTTGTATATAAAATTTAACAATTGTTTTCTTTTTGTACTCCTTTCATTTCTTTTTATATGAGTAGTTTATAAAAATTATGAGTATTAAAAAAAGTTGTTGGAGTAATAAAGTTGTCTTAAATGTGTGTGATTATTACTAGATTATCTTTAATTAAATATACAGTTAATGTTAACTTATCATATACCAAAACAAATTGGTAGTATTAATAAGGGGTATATTTGAAAAAAGAGTAATCAATGCATCTAAGAATTTGTATATGATCTTATATTTATGGACAAAACTTTTTTTTGTAAACTACTCCAATAAAAAGAGACGAAGAGAGTACATGTTAGCAACAAATATTTTGTTTGTTTAAATTTGCAAATGGAATCATATCTTGAGCTTCTGATATATATATATATATATATATGAAGATCCAGATGAGATAACAATAATTTATTTAAAATGATTTATTTGAACTTCGGACTCACTATCTCCCTCTAATACCAAGAAAACTAATTTATCAATTCACTAGCGGAATGTGTGTATATTTTATTATGTTTGTTTGTATAATTTTAGTTACAATTTTTAAATATTAATGGATATAATATTTAAAATATTTTATCTCATATATGTTAAAATGACTTACCTTTGAGAGGATGTATAAGAGAAGAGTCGTTATTTTACTATCTAATTGCTCATTTGAAAATATTTTATCTTAGTATATCGATGGTAATTTTCCTCTTCTTATTGATTATAGTTATAGTGACATATACTTGATTTAATTTGTTACACATTTTTTTAAGGATAAAGAAAAAAAAACTGGACATATACTGATATTATGTTTGTTAGACGATATATTTTGTGTGGTAACAAAAAAATAAATATTGTGTTTGTTACACTTTTATTTTAATATTCGAATTAACTCTCATCCATTTTTTTAGCCTAGTGGCTGGAGCTCACACATTTTAAATGTGGAGAAGTGGGGTGTCTGAGGTTCGAATCACGGACCCTGCATATAATATGCAATATCCCTACCAACTGAGTTAAGCTCACGGGGTTATTTTTTTTAAATGATAAGGAAATAATCGGACACATACAGTTTGTTTTAATATTTAAATTCACTATTATCTATTTGTTATATGTGTTATTTGTAATGAAAGTTGAGGGTAGTTTTGGAAGGATAAAAAGTTAGCACAAAAGAGCAAAAAAAGACTATTTTCTTTACATATAGTGTAGAAGATAATCAATTTACTGAGCTATAAATTAATCTTCAATTATTTTTTCAAGATATTTTATATTACCTCAGTCCCTAATTATAAGACTTTTTGAGTTTTTTCTTATCCCTTTTTATAAGATCACTTTCAAATTTCAAAGTGCAGAAATTATTTTTTCACCGATATACCCTATTTATTTTGGCAAAAACAAAACGATATTCATTCATTCAAATTGATAGAGTACATCATATACAAACATCGCTAAAAACGTAAAGGTTGAATCTGTGAACAAACTCGCAACACCCAAGTTAATAGCATAAAACGGCAAAATTCCTACAAATAATATGATAAAATCCAAGTCGCTGAAATACCCATGCTTCCGAATCTGCAACGTTGATGCCCAAATCATTGATTGAATTTGTGACTGAATTCGATCTTTCAATAGGAACTAAATGAACACCGCGCCAAGACACGAAATCAAACGCCGCACATACGACGAAAAACACAACTCCGCAGGAAAAACTTAATATATGTGAAAACCACGTATTAGATTGAATGAAAGGGGAAAAAGATGTAGTGGGGTGATTCTAGGTCAAAAAAACGACTCAAACCACCTTTCCTCATTGAATGAAGGAGAAAGAAAACTTAGAGAGAAGTTGGAGTTTCTCTCACAACAAAATTAGGGTCGGTCGTAGTCGATATACCCTATTTATGTTACATGTTTTTCTAAACTATGTAATAAATATTCTATATAACATTAATTAATTCTCTGTCCTAATGGGTAAACTTGTAAAATAATAACAATTGTCAATACAATTAATACAACAATCAAATTTCTTAACTTCCGTATTTTTTTTCAAAATGGTCTTATAATTAGGAATAGAGGTAGTACTACAAATAGCAGAGATCTTCTCCATTTTTTAAAATAAATGGTAATGTATATTACTATAATTTTGGTGTATAAATGTCCAAATAATATCACATATTTTAATTATGTATATTTATATTATGTATTTAATATAAAACTATAGTAATAGACATTTCTATTTATTTAAAAAATGAAGAGTATCTCAACTCAACCCATATCTAACAAATATTGTGAGATCATTATAATAGTATATTATACTCTAAAGAAAGAAAAAGAAACTAACTAAAGGATAATGTGAGTGAGGAATTGTCACTATGAGTGTGGCAAATGTAACCACTACACAAGGACATATGAAACCCCAAAAGTCAAAACCTGTTCAGTGTTCATTTGACTAGACTAGAAGAAAGTGTTCTTAAAATGGACGACCCTTTTTGTCCATGCCCGTTATCGAAGGTGTCAGAATTAACATTGCCAAAATTTGAAGTATGGAACTCTATTTCACTGAGTGACCCCGTCTGTCTGTCCCAGCAAACGAAAAATTAGAGACCACTTTCTCGATTTACGGAACAGTGAGCGTGATTCCCTCGTAACGGTGCTCAAGATTCACACTTGGACACCCTCCATTTCAAGCTCTTGGATTCCCTGCTGTTAACATTGTAACAATCAGGACCATATGATCTTAAATGTGTAGCCGATACAATGATTTTATAATTGGGTTGATATATGAAGTGTTTCATCTATAATTAACAGCTACAAAACAACATGAAAGCTATGTGTTGTAATATAGCAGGCAATCGTGATCCCCATTTCAAGCGCTAGGATCTCGGTTAGCGACGGCATGCAATTACACATATCTCGATAATCTGGTCAAAATCAAACAGTACATATTTTGAGTTTGTTGACATATGCGTGATTGCATGCAGTCAAAGAGTTGTGAACGCCAACACTTTTGAAGATAGTTTTTTTTTTTTTACTAATATGAGGAATTGTATGTAGTCAAAGGGTTGTGAATGTGTATGAATGCGAGTTTCTATCAAAAGTGCGACATCACCATATTTTCTAACTTTTCCAAACATACGCTAACTAATTTTGATTGAACGACTAAGACACATGTGACTGCATGCCAAGTTTAAATCCCTCCCTTCACTTCGCACTTTTTATTTTCATCTTAAGTAATCGTGTACATTTTTCAACACACCACCTATGTTATATATTTCGTTGGTTAATTCTTTGCAATTTTACAAAAGATGGAGATATATAAATCTCTTAAGATTTCAAAGAATAGGGGAATAGAAATAAACGAGAGACATTTTCAATAAGAAATCACAACTCTTGTTAATTTGGAAACATGTATCACTAATATGCACATCTCACACTTTTTTTGTAAGTTTGCAGCACAATCAAGCCATCAGGCGTATCTGAATCACATAAGCGGTTCTGATTGTTTGTCTACTTGCTAAGTGGATGCGCAAAAGATTGGTTGAATGCACTTCCAAGTGGCACCATCGCTACTTGGGATCAACTGAAGAAACAATTCCTTGACCGTTTCTTTCAAACAACAAAATACTTTGAGAGGAAGGAAGAGATTACTTCTTTAAAATAGCAAGATTAGGAGACATTATATGATGTTTGGGACAAGTTCAAACTACTTCTTAAAAGGTGTCTAGGTCACAAATTCAATGAGATGGATGCAATGCAAACATTTACCACTCGTAAAAAAGCTCAAACACAAATGTTTCTAGATGCGTGTGCCTGAGGTATAATGAAAATCAAGATGGACAAAAAAGTGCGAGAACTTATTGAAAACATGTCCTTGAATAAGTATTGCTCACAAATCATTGATAAAATTGGTCATATGAAAAGAGGTGAAATAGACTTGGATAAACATGATGTATTGTTAGCTGTCAACAAACTCCTTAGTATTCAACTTGAAGCCATCTCAAAGAAGTTAGAAGCAATGGATTTAGCTCAACTCTAATATCTCTCTTCTTTGTAAACTTGTGAGTGATTTGCTTCAGGTAGGGGTGTAAGTGGTTCGGACAAAGCCAACAAAACCAAAAGTTCAAATCGAACCAAACCGAAAAAATATCCGACCTTGTTTGGTTCGGTTTGAAACTGATCCGAACCAATTGAAACCAATCTGGTTTGGTTTGGTTTATGGTTTTTCATTTCGAGATCTGTGAAACCGATGATAACCACACTCCTTATTTTACTAATATTATCCTACCTCACACAAACTTATGGTTAGGCCCAAAATTAAACAAAATACTTTTTAATCCATTCATTTTTTTTCATCTTCATCTCATCTCGTCAGTTGACGATTCACGTTGGAATTGAATTGATTTAGTTTGGATGTTTTTATTTAATTTCATGATGTATAAATTTCAGAATGTTTTAATTTCAGTTTGCATGGACTTGTTATTTTGACTATGTTTTAATTTTAGGATGTTCTTTTTGGAATTTTTTTGTTTGTTGATGAATGATGCATGTATGGATCATGAATGATTAAAATATTTGAGTTTGATGAAGTGGTTTTTGAAGAATGATGGATGAATAAATCTTGGATCATATCTATGAAATATTGAGTAAGGTTAGTTATAAAAAGTTGTTTGAAAAATAGAGAACATGAAAAAACAAAATATGAAATACAATTATACAAAGATTTATGAAATATTTTGTGAGAATATGATTTTTTTTAATTGTATTTTTAAATAAACCGATTAACCGAACCAATCCAAACTGAACCAAACCGATTAGTTTGGTTCGGTTTCTTTTTTGAAAAACAATGAAAACCGAACCAATCCAAATCGATGAAGGTTTCATCGGTTCGGACATTGTATTGACTGAAAACCAATCCAAACCGAACTGTTACACCCCTAGCTTCAAGGGTGCAATATGCTTTGGGTCAACATCATATCTCACTAATACACCTTCGACACCAGAAATCTCAATCACTCCAATGCTGCTCCTAGCTAAACCACTTGAAATTTCTCTTTTTAGTATAGTCATTGAACCTTATTTGGACCTCTTTGTGCTACCGTCCCCTATGTGCACATAGATGATCTAGCTTTAAAAATTAATGAAGTTTATGCCACTACCCCTCCCAATCCCAACATCCTTCATACTCATCTTCCTCCAGCCATCCTGGAAGAAATCATTAAACTTAAACTCCATTTCAACTCCAACATAGTAGATACTTTTATTTGGTCTGAAAAATCCAATGGATTATATATATCCAAAGTTGGTTTTACTTAGATTTTGAAACAACATGGAGCAGAGGTCACTTCCATCTCTTGGTCATGGATTCAGCGCCTCCATCTTCTCAAAACAACTTTGTCCCTCCTTTGTCTCTTATGAACCATCAGAATCTTGCTCCAGATGCTCTCTGTCCTTGTTGCTTTTCCTATGAAGAATCCTTTATTCACTGTATTAGAGATTGCACAACCTTCATCCATCTATAGCATGCTTTGTGCTTCATCTTTATTGAGATTTTCTCTAATCCAGATGTTTTGAGTTGGCTTAAGAAAGGTTTCACTTCTCATACAACTAATAATTCGCCACGTGGTGGTCTTGGAGAAACAAGAATTCTAGCTATTTCTCTAATACTTTGATCCCTACCCACCATCTTGTCATGGAAGCCTGCAACTTGTCTGTCACTCTGACATCTTGCTTCTCAAGCTCCTCGACCTCAAGACTTGAGGATAGATGTGTGTGATAGAATTTGCCAAATCGAACTTGCACCATTTTTAATGTGAATATCCGTTGTTTAGGTAATCCCAGTAGAGTGAGATTTAGAGGCTTTCTTCGTCGTCAGACTCAGTGTTGGATTTCAGATTTTTCAGGATACATTACAAGAACGTTTGATATCCTCTTGGTGAGCTTCATGCTATTCATTGTGGGTGGTTATAGCTTAAAGAAATGAACTTTCAAGAAGTTATATACTACATGAATTCCCTCCACTATGTAGCCTAATGCTTCTTCTACCTTGGAGTTTTTAGTTCACACCTCTCTTCCGACCGGCTTATCTAAACTCCTTGTTGCAGACTCTGCAACATTGTAATTTCACAGACTTTGGTCTTTTCTTTTGTGTTTTTTCTTTTGTTTCTCTTAGCCATGTAACAAAAAAACACACTATTTTATCAAACCAGGCAAATAACAAATAATTACTGTCCATGTCCTTGAATATCTATCGACATTCCTAATTTTTGTTATTAATTATATGGGTCATACTAAGTAATGCCCTAAAGATATTTGTTAAAAATCCAAAAAAGGAAACAATTGATAAATTTTAGGTCAAATACCATTTGCAGATATTTATGTTACATGTTTAATATTAAATTGGTATGTCCAAATTCACGCTCTGAAAACTAAGGGTTCATATGAGTATTTTTCAGTCTTGATTTGATATACAATTGATTGATTACTTGCTTTATACTATTGTTCATGAAATATTTATCTATAAAATTAGGTTTGAATTAAAAAAAAAAGTGTGTATGTAATCATGTTTGATGTCATAACTCAAATACTTTTGGATTTATCACATCAATGTTAAGTGATTAATAAACACTTTTTTAATGAAGTCGATTGAAAAAATAGGTAACAATATAAATATTATAAGCTTAATTGTATGTCTAATCCCTTATGTTTATTTTAGGTTTCAAGTTGGTTCGAAACATTACTCATATTGAAATAAGTTAGTCCTTTTGTCACTTAGTTGTTTAGTGATAAATGTTGAGAATATGGGTGCCGAATTTGAACTTATTTATAAAATTAATATTAAAATATATTTTTAATTGTTATTGTTTTATTAAGCTAAATATTATATGACCGAAAAGACTAACCTATTTAATTCTGAGTAATGTTTTGGACCAACTTAAAACTTTTAAAACATACAAGACTAACTTAAAACTTTTAAAACATAAGAGACAACTTGAAACTTAAAATAAACACAAGGGACTAAACATGCAACTAAATCAATATTATATGATTTAAAGGACTAATTTATAACAAAAAAAAAACTTAAAACGACAAATTTGTAACAAAAAACTTAAATGACTAACTTGTTATAAAATATCATACTTAAACAAGGCCGCAAAATGTATTTGACTTAAATTTTATGTAGAAAAAAAGAAATGATATTTGAACATCCATTTTGTGACAACTTTCTCTCTCATACTCACATTATTTTTACTTTATCTCTCTATTGCTTTGGTTTTTATGCAAATACCTATTTTTTTCTTTATAAATTATGATTGTCTCATAAGTTGTCTACTAAATGGTTGTTCAAATAACATTACTCTTAGAAAAAATTGCATTTGAATGTTTCAAAGTATAGAATCCACAATTTTCAATTTAAGGTTTTCACTTTAAACTTTTTAACAAATATATTTATGACCTATCCCTTAAAAAAATATTTTTATGACCTACATTGGCATTTCCCTATTCATATTCATATATTTTTTCATGCAAAATATTACTATTCCTTCTATTGTGATTAATTAGAGTTTAATTAGGAATATGATTATACCTTTTACAAAAAAGAAAAGTGATTATCCTATGCTTCCGTTCCACACTACACCCCTTCAATTACTAATTCCTCTAATCATGGAGTTTCACAATATATTAGTAATTAAATAATGACCCTAAACTAAAATGAGCCAATAACTAACCACTTTGGAGAAAGCAGTCATGGTACTTACTTACCCATCCACTAGTGGAGAGTGAGTGAGTGAGTGAACTCTGCTGTAGTACTAGCAATAGCAGTAGCAAGAGCCAGCACTCAGCAGTGTGAAAGAAAACTTTCCCTTCATCAACAATGTTTCAAACAACCTGCATTTTCCTAATCTCACTACTTTGTTCCTTTTTCAACCATGGAACATCAATGCTTAACCTCACTCTCCCTGGTCAACATCCAGACCCTGAATCTGTTGCTATAGAAGTTCACAGGTACAATAACTCTAAACAAAAGCTACATTGTTCCATCAAAACCTCTTTTTTTTTTTCACACCTCCTCTCTCCCCTGTTTATTTCTTAGTTGTTTGATGCAAAAAGAATAACAAAACTCACTTGTGTCTTTTTTTTTCTTCTTCATTTTCTTTATGATCTTTGAGACCCTACATTACATAAAACAAGTAAGGAAAAAGGGTAGATCTGGGTCATAAAAATATTTCATTTTCTTGTGTTACTACAAAATTTCATTTTTTGGTCTTTACAAAATTTATTTCTTTTGGGTCTTTACAAAATTTCATTTTTTTTGGTCATAAAATAAAAAAGAAGTCATTTTTATGGTCATTTAAATTTTTTATTTTTTTGGGTCATAATAAAATTTCAATCTTTTTGGTGTCATACATGGGTTACTATAATGGCTAGTTAGTAAATGTAGCTAAAAATTTCTCCAATGTTTAACAAAATTCATATTATTTTGTAGGAAAGTTAATGTTTCAATGCTAAGAAGGGAAATGCTATCAATATCAAACAAAGAGTTTTCAACATCATGTATAACAGGAAACCCAATAGATGATTGTTGGAAATGTGACACAGATTGGGCCAACAACCGTCAAAGGTTAGCAGATTGTGCAATAGGGTTTGGACAAAATGCCAAAGGAGGAAAAGGTGGCAAATTTTACATTGTCACAGATTCCTCAGACAATGATGCTGTGAATCCAAAACCTGGTACACTTAGATATGCTGTTATACAAAATGAACCACTTTGGATTGTGTTTCCAAGTAACATGATGATTAAGTTGTCTCAAGAACTTATTTTTAATAGCTTCAAAACCATTGATGGTCGTGGTGCTGATGTTCATATTGTTGGTGGTGGTTGCATCACTCTTCAGTATATAAGTAATGTTATTATACATAACATTCATGTTCATCATTGTCATCCCTCAGGTAAAAATCATTGATCGGTATCAGAATGAGTGTGCCAGAATCACGACGACCGGTAACTTCTGTAAAATCATGGTGGGTTGTCGTGATTCTGGCATACCCACTTTGATATCAAACATGTATCTAGTTGCTCATAAAAAAATCATTTAGTTGCTTTATTTTCACTTTTTGTTATACAAAGCGGGTGTGCCAGAATCACAACGATTCACCGTGATTTTTCAAAAGTTACACTTAGTAGATTCTGCAAAATCGCATTAGATCGTCGTGATTCGGCCAAACTCACCTTAATACCAAACATGTATTTAGTTGCTCATAGAAAAATAATTTAGTTGCTTTATTTTCACTTTTTATTATACATCAATTAAGTAGGAGCAACATACTAATTTTTCGTTTCTCTTTTTGTTTGTTTTCACTTCTTTTGATGTGTATTGTAATTGTAATGCACGCTTTTTCTCTCAAATGTCACTGTCGTGGGGTAACTTAAAAAAGTTAATTAATTGTGGGTTACATTTTTTAGAAAGCATTTCTCTACTTTTAAAAACTACATAAACTTTGGACTATAGACCTAGTCTAATTAGTCTGTTGCTCTATTGATTTTAGTTCTAATAGTTATTTTAGTCCTTCCACCATATAAGTAGGGGATTTTAGTTTTTCAATACATTTTAAACATTTCTCTATTGATTTTAATTTCTTTCATTTATTGATTTTTTTTCACATATTGAATTGTTTTGAACTCTATTTAGTCAAAATTTACTAATGAAAAAAAGTTATATCACTATCACACTGCCTTTACTATCATAAAACCTCAAATATAATTTTATTAAAAATAAAAATGAAAGGATATGTTTTTGTTGACTAAAATATAAAAGGAATGGAAAGAGATTGTACTTGTAGACAAGACTAAACGAAACTTAAGGGTCCCTCTAAAAGAGGTCATGACCCAAATTAGAGGAAGTGTAATTAAGACAAAAACATAAAATTTATTTTATAAAATGCATCTTATCTTATCTTAATAATTTACATTTAGCATTATTAGAGAAATACAGATACTTGGTTGATTGAAATTCCAAATAATAAATATTTGGACAGACGCATAAAACTATATTTAGTTAGTTTAAAAATATACATCACTAATAATTTTCTTCTTTTTACTACTTTTATTCTTTCATGTGTCTAAATGTTGTTTTAAAAAAAAATCTTGACTATGCCAAGACCTTCTCTTAGCATTTATTATTCTACCATTGCACATGTGAACAATCTGACTTTTTTTCTCATTCTCTAATGACAATACTAATGTTTTCATTCTTTAAAAAAAACACTACTCAATATTGCTGGTTTTGCCTTCTAAGTTCAAGTGGTAAATAATGTTCATCACAATTTTTTCAAATGTTACAAAATTAAATTTTTTGATAGATAAACAGAACAAAAGCCATCCAAAGTTAATATCTTCTTTGTGTGAACAAATAAGGATTTCATATTTTTTGTATACTAACAAAATTTGTAATGCTTGAAGGTAACACTAACGTGCGTTCGAGTCCAGAACACTACGGCTTTAGAACAGAATCAGACGGAGATGGAATCTCAATATTCGGGTCAAAAGACATATGGATAGACCATTGCACACTCTCACGTTGCAAAGACGGTTTAATAGACGTCGTTATGGGTTCAACAGCAATAACAATCTCCAACAACCATTTCTCACACCACAACGAGGTTATGTTACTAGGCCACAGTGACCACTACAAACCAGACTCAGCAATGCAAGTCACTATAGCATTCAACCATTTTGGTCAACAATTGGTTCAGAGAATGCCACGTTGCAGACTCGGATACATCCACGTGGTGAACAACGATTTTACGAGATGGGAGATGTATGCTATTGGTGGAAGCGGGGGACCAACTATTTTTAGTCAAGGTATTTTTCATTTTGTGCATATTTGATATCACGATGACTTTGTTGTCACAATAATGACTTTGTCATAATGTCACAATCACGATGAGTTAACTTGATTTTCAAAATCATGCCAGCTCGTGATTTTGACAAATCTACTTATACAACAAAAGACAATAACTAATGTAACTAACTATTAACTAACTTTATCTCTGATGCAAGGTAACCGGTATACGGCTCCTGAGGATGTTGATGCGAAGCAAGTGACAAAGAGGTTGGATTCTGGTGACAGCGAATGGACTTCATGGAATTGGAAATCTGAAGGCGATGTTATGGCGAATGGAGCTTTTTTTGTTGATTCAGGTGATAAGGGTGAAGGTAGTTTTCAGAAGGCTTATAGTGTTGATCCTAAAGCTGCTGATCGGATTTCTACTCTTACAATGGCTGCTGGTGTTCTTGGTGTTGCTAGGTACTTCACTTTCCCTTTTGCTTTTCCTTCATTTTTAAGTATCCTTTCTTTTTTTGTTGATTGAATGCTTTATTGCTAAACAAGTTTTTAGTGTTCATTTGGATACACTTTGAAGATTTTTGTCAACCTTACTATGGTTCTAAACACACCTTAATCTCTTAATTAATATTTATTTTGAGTTTAGTCTCTTAATTTTTAAAATGTCAATTAGGTTTCTTATTTTATTTTTAACTTTAAAAAAAATTCAGAAAGATCTATTATCTTTTATTTTAATAAAATGGTTTTCATTTTGTAAAAGTTATAATAATGTACTTATTTTTTTTAAAATGTTTTTTTTATTTCACAAGACATATTCCAACGCAATTCTAAACTTATTTTACCAATTATTTTTAAACATTAATAATCATATTGAATCAAAAATTAGAATAAGAAATTTAATTAAAACTTATTAACAAATAAAAAAAATCAAATTAAAATTAATAAAAATAAAGGATAAAAATGCATTTTAGTCCATCTATTCATTATTTACTGAATCAACATGAATCTCAAAACTAATCTTTAAAGATCCTATACTTGATTGCTTCTGATACTCTTTGCCTTTTACTTTTGTTACTTTTGTCGTTTATAACTGTATAGTTTGTACAAAGTAAACAGTAAATTACTGTTCTCTCCTGGAAGACTTGCTAGCTTTTCTAATAAATAAATATTTTTTCTGAAAACAAACACATTTTATTTTTGTTACAAATTTTGGAACAAATAATTTCAGTTGAAAAAATTAAGTCCAATATTTGATTTGTATTTAAAAGAACTATAGTATTTTTTTTTTTACTATAGTACTTTGTCTAAATATAAAATGTGTTGATAAATGTGCAGGGACAATAATCTAGGAATGTGGACAAGAGCACCAAACGGTGGTGGTGATTATAGTATGTCATATTCTGGAGAAGAAGAGTACACAGATGACATGTCAAAGAGTACAATGTTGGTGACCCATTCTCTTGTAACCCTTTTTGTTGGACTCTTATGTTTGTTGTCACTAACCATAGATCTATAACAGCAAAACAACAATTAAGCATCTTCAATTTTATTGGTGCTAGCTGTTTATGATTGACTCTTATTGAAATTGAATTAAAAAGAGACTGACTGTTCCTTAAGATAATGGCAATTTTAAGGATTTTTCTTCTTTTCCTCCATTGTTATTTTGTTGTAGTATCTTCATTTTTCCCTTGTTTTTCTTTTTGATGTTTCTTTCATGACTTTGTGAATATTTGTCGCACAATTTTTAAAGACAAAATTGTTGCTTTTGAAATTTACGTGTGAGTGGTTAATTATAAATATGTATAGAATGAATGAGTTAAATAAGAATATGTAAGATCGTAAGTGACTTAATTATTAGTTAATCTCATAACGTTTTGGATGAAGATATGATATCAGCTAGTTTTTATACATCTTCCACTACATCAACCAGATCGAAAGGAATTAATTATGTCTTAGGGAACCCAATGATTTGTATAATTTCTTAATGTTTTGTAGACTCTAGTATTTCTGTCAGCTCTTGAAGATAATTTTTCTGTAATTGCTATTTTTTAAATGGCCAAGCAATATATTGAAAAACTATTCAACGTATAAGATGTACACAAAATTGTCAAAAGCATAAAGAATTAAGAGTCTTTTGTTTGGCGTCTTCTTCAGATTCACATTCATACTTTTGATAATCTTATGGTGAGTTCTTCAGAATCACCAACAGCCCTGCTCTGTATGGGTGATTGTAGCTCTAACGAAGACATCAATCATCAATTTTTACAATGTAATTTCTTTAGAACAATTTGGTCTATTGTCTTGTAATGGATAGGCTACGACACGATAAACCCGGCTCACATCTCAAAACACTTGCTTCAATTTGGTCATTTAAGAGAAACAACAAAGCATCACCGATCTGGAACAAAATAAATGGTTGAATTTTCAAGCTCAAGGAGTACTCTTTGCATTCGACAAACTTAAGCTACAATCATTTTGGTGGTTGAAAACGAAATACATAATTTTACTTTTGAATATAATTCTTAATGGCTTAACCCAATTATGTGATTGAGGACAATAACTTAATTTGTACCTTCATTTCTTTGTTCGTTTGGCGATTGAGACCACACCTTGTGCTTGGGGTCTTGGTTATTTGGTAATATAATTTCATTTTAACTCAAAAAGAAAAGAGAACCACCAAAGATAAAAAAAAGATAAGCTAAAATACCAAAAAATAATGATGATTAATCCCCATAAACACCCAAGGACACCACTTATTTACGGTCATGTGATAAAAACCGAACAATATTTCTCGCAACCCACATGAGGAGAAAATAAATTATCATACCCAACTCAACCCATACCTCCTCTTATCTCTATATTTATTTTTTCAATCCCTTTTTCACTTCAAGATGGCTATCAAATATTGGCCAGCAATTACTATGTATTTTAATTCATTAAGGATTTGAAATGATAAAAAGATATAACAAGTTCGTACCTATGATCCTATATTTATATTGAACAACTTATATTTTTTTTTTGGCAAGGATTGTATTGAAAATGTTTGTAATTAATTATGTAATGTTGGCCTACTTGAGTTATAAACTTTATTATTCCTCTTAATTTTGGATTGGATTAGATAGGGATGAAGATGATGTAAATGTTGTCGGGTAGGTTTTTATTCTCAAACTTTGTCAATTTATGTTAGTTTATTAGAAATAAGACAAAAGATTATTGATCATCTTTGTCTTGAAAAACATGTGACGCCAACTTGCGGCCGTTTCCATGCATGTATCTTAGTTCTAGACTTGTTTGTATCTATTCTATTTTCTATTATATTTTGATGAACATATAGTCTTCTTGTCTTTTTGACCCACACTGTAGCCGATGTAGTATGGTGATCCTCGTATTTTATTATACATACTCTTCTTTTTATTATTTTAATTTTATAAAAAATTAATCGTACCCCAAGAAAAGTGGAAAAGACAATCTCTATGGCGTTCCTTTTTTTTTTTTTGGGTTAACACTGTTTTTTTCTTGTAATATAAAACACTTTTGGTTTTGTTTCATGTAATTTTTTTTAGATTCGATCCTTATAAAATAAAGATTTTTCAGATTTATCCCTTAAGCTCATTGACTCAGCAGAATCTTTGATGTGACATTTACATGACTTTTTCTTCTTATTTTTCATTTTTTTTGCTTGCCATGCGTAAAAAACAGTTTACCCGTCGTTTATATTTTAAAAAATAAAAAATTTAAATGATGCGACCTGAGTTATGTAAGGTTGGTTGGGATTTTGAACTGTTACTAGGATCTCTTGCTGGACACTCACCTTGGCTCTGCAGTACTGAAATTGGTTTTTGAGATCATTGACTTTGTTTTGTACTAGTTCACAGCTAAATTGTACTCTTTGTTTCCGCCATTCCATGACACTGTCCTTAAAAATTCAAAATTTTGTCAAACTTTTTTTATAGAATTTTTAAAATAAAACGAAACGCTGACTTGATTTTTTGGAAAGACATTTTTGGCCTGAAGTGATAAACCCCAAAGCAGGTTAGGGTTGGACCTAAATGGGTTGGGTAACCCATTTTGACATCTACTTAATAGTTGTGTTATTTCGACACAGCCGTCCATATAAATGGATTGGTGTATCTAGTATAAAATACAAGCAAGTTGAGCGTGTGCGAAATTTAAGGAAAAAGAAAAAATAAAACGTAACCATATACGACATTTGTAGTGGACATTTATATCGACAAAACATTTCAGTTTTCTAAAAGTTTTTTGAAGTGTCGTGTTTAGATTACTTGTGTAGTTGTTTTTATCTCAGCATAGAGATTTCTCATAGTGTTCGTCTTTTGCCCCCAAATCGTTGCCTCAAGGCTTCGAGACAGAGACTTGTGATAGTTGAGTGGTACAAATGAGAGAGAGAGAGAGAGAGAGAGAGAGAGAGAGAGAGAGAGAGAGAGAGAGAGAGAGAGAG
>Ga0315915_1004211_pt1 | contig 18209 bp, 9 predicted proteins | sample MpolbnodulesMG_FD_207738 | JGI IMG/M metagenome (GOLD analysis project Ga0315915, IMG submission 207738) | Medicago polymorpha root nodule microbial communities from Los Angeles, California, United States - branched nodules | ecosystem: Host-associated > Plants > Roots > Nodule | place: USA...
CTATTTGTGTATATTTAAGTAATTCTGTTTCCTTAAAGAATGGGAAGGAAAAAAAACATATACGGGCCAGGGCTGACCCGTTAGTTCGGTATATTTATGTTGTTCTATATGTTCAGTACTTAAAAGAATCGAAAAGGAAAAAAAAAATTACGGGCCAGGGCTGGCCGTTAGCCCGTATAGGTCCGGGCTCGGGCCCTATTTTTCGAGCCCATATTTAAACCGGGCTTTTCAGCCCGGCCCTTAAAAGCCCGTTGCCCGTTCGGGCCGGGCCGCCCGTTTTGACAGCTCTATTGGTAACTAAAGAGATTTGTGTCGGCTGATTGGGGAAGGGGGAAAATGTGGTGGGGTACATTTTTACTTTTTTTTTTCAAATAAAAAATAATGAGTCAAATGTACAATAATTGTCACCTTATATGTATAATAGACTTTCGTTTGTCAAATCATCGTTTTTGTAAGACAATTTACAATGGTTTCAAATTTCAACACACCTTTTTTTTTTTTTCCAACACTCCACATCATTTTCTCTCTCTTCCACCTAATAATTCAACACTCTTCAATGATATTTTTTAAAAACATTCAACACTCTACCCCATCACTTTTTATTTCATTTACAATTATCTATTATAATTAAATTAAAATAATAAACACTTAATAGTTTATCTTTTAGATTTTTGTAAAAACAAAATTTATTTAAATAATTTATTTTTATTTTCTTATCTTATATTATTAATAAAAAGGTTCATCTTTCAATTAAATAAACTCTAGAAATAGCAGTAGTCAGTATCAAAACAAATTAAACAAACATTACAAATAACTTAAAATGCAATATAATAAACTAAGCACGCGACACACAAATAACTTAAAATGCAAGACAACATTGTACTTGGGAACGCCCACTCGCGCCTGTGTGGTGCGTGGGCTGCACCCGCTTTGGCAGCCACCAGTTTGGCGCCGCGTGGCCTGCTCTTGGCCCACCATTGTAGATTTCAACATGTTGAGATCTTTCAACATCTCTCTCTTCTACCTCATTTTTCCTCAACTTTCAACACGCCATTGCATACTTTTTAAGATTGAAAATGACATTCAACACACCATTGCACTTGGTCTAACATGATGTTGGTGTTTGTTATGATACTCTACATATTTCAATGAATAATTTACTATTTATTATTTGATATACTTTTACAAGTGTGCGGATGAATATATCCAATATAAAGAACTCAATAAATCATTACTTCAAGATTGATAAAGAACAAAATGAATGTAATTTTACATTTGGTGATACACACTCCTATCATCTATCGAATAAAATGCTAGCTAGGTTGCCTCTAATGAAAAGAAAACGAGCATGTTTATGGTGGAAAACACATAAGTGCATATGGACCCTCAAAAGAACCATGATCTAGTCCTTCTTAAATTACTACTATATATGATTAGAAGAAAATAAGTCTTAATGAAGTCAACACCTGAAAAAAATTGTGAAGTATGAAATAAGCATATATATTTTGTCGGTGTAATTTGATGCATCATTTGCTCAATTAATAATGCACTTTCTACTTGAAGCAAGCAAGGAGGTTGACAGTGAACTAATATAAATCCAAAGAAATTATATATTATATATTTAACAGTTTTTATGATTGTGTGGTTGAAAATTTATAATTGTTTTCTAAAAACTAAATAAATATATAATTGTGTGGTTGAAAATTTTAACTCTTTAATGTTCAAGAATGATGAATCCTCATAAACTATGTTAAACTAATCATTGCACTTATCAGTTTTTAGAACCAACGTTCTTCTCACTCTCAACAAGTCATCATCAACAAGAACATTGGTTGAATCTTGCAAAGATGATAGTTCCTCCTTCTCATATTTCACTTCACTATTGTTGTCAAATTGTATTTGCTTTTGCACTTTTTAGCTTGCAGATATTATCTCACATTGAAGCTTATGGCTCAAAGGTTGAAGTGCTTCCTGGATTTCAAGGACCTCTTCCTTTTCAACTTGAAACTGGGTGAGAGCAATCCTAATCCTTCCTTTTTCTTTTTCATTTTTCTTTTTTATAGTTTAAGATATGAAACTTTAATTGATTTAGCTAACTTGTGTTTAGGATATGAAATTTTAAAGAAATATTTATACCTATTTATTATTTATAATTTTCATATTTTATGATTGCATTAAGTATTATTTTTTATCAATTATACATTTATCTTATCATTTTTTATCAAAAAAAACTCAAGTGCCAAAGTTCCAAATAAAATAGAAAGGATTCTTGGTAAGAGTTTAGAAAAGGTGATACCTCTCACCTAACATAGTGTTTTGTAAGGATTTGTTAGACTTTTTCTTTGGTGATAATGTGTTAGACTTAATATAAAATATAAAATCTAATATAGTATTACAGTCTATCGATCAGGCCACCCACCATATTTATTTTTAATGACAAATATTATGGTTAGTTTGTTAGAGTAGTGTTTTACTTCTTGCCCGACTTTAAATCAAGGACCTCCAACTTCTTCTCTCTTAACTCAAACCTAATAGTGCTAAGTGTAAGGGTGTACAGGGAAAAACTCAAGTCTCACGTGGATAAGATATTTTTCTTGATAATAGTTTATAAACCGTACACCCCTCACCTAACAAGTTGTTTTGCAAGGATGTGTTAGACTTAATATAAATAAAAATCTATTTTTTTTTTGGTGTTAACCTTCCGGTTCCTATTGAAGGGGAGTTAATCCAGAGTTCGTCGGATGGTAAGTAACGTCTAACTAAAAAGTGATCCATCCAGGAATCAACTTGGTTCTATGAACAGTTCATCCGTATTAGAGTTCATTAACCACTTGAGTTGAATCAGTTGTTGATATAAAATAATTTTACACAGAAATTTGACGAGAACTCATGCAGTTTGTGGTGTGGCAAGTAATGTAGTTATATCATAAATTTGATAGGTACGTAGGGTTAGGGGAAACAGATGATGACATGCAAGTGTTCTACTATTTTATCAAATCAGAAAATAATCCTCAGAAAGACCCTCTTATGCTTTGGTTAACTGGTGGTCCTGGTTGCTCTTCTTTTTCTGGCCTTGCCTATCAAATAGGTAATTTTCAAATCACAACTTTATTTGTTTTTGTGAATATTGTTTTGACAGTTTATTGATATTGCATAGGTGGCTATGCAATTTTCCATGTTTATATTGTCTTATTTGAGTTTATCTGCTCACGTAAACACTTGTGAGTTTGTTCCGGATACATTATAGAAACAGCTCAAGTATTTTTCATGAATCATGGCAATCTGACAAGTATCCCAAGTACTTGGGCAATCCTGCAAACCTAAGCACTTAAATACTCCACCGACCATCCCTTACTACTAGACGTGGGACATGGGCACCGCATGATACTTAAGTCTATACCGTAGCAGAACTCCCAAGAGCAATGTCCTGGTGACAGTGCTCTTCGACGATTTACTTGGCCTTTCTAATCAGAGTGACAGATACTAGAATTTTACTAAAGATTATACAGGGAAAATTTCCCTTGAATAAAATAAACAGCAAAGAATTGAGCTAATTACCTAACTCTTATTAAGCTATTAACAGAACATTGCCTTCCCTCTGGCTTGTACCTATCACAGTCTAAAGATATTTTACTCTTTGTCATCAATTGAATGTTAATAGGTCCAGTTGCATTTGAAATCAAGGAGTACGATGGGAGCGTGCCTAGTTTGGTCTTAAGGCCACAGTCATGGACAAAGGTGTTGATAACAACTCAATAATTCAACATTGATTTCATTTACTTAAGTTAATCCAAAATTTGTACTGATAAGAACTATGATTTATGCTAGTCATGTCATGTGGTTATAATATGTGCATAGTTTGTGTTAGTGTAATTCTACAAGTCAAAATATTCTCTCTTTTTATGATTTACTTTCTTGATTTCATTATTGGAAGGTGTTTTAGTGGCAGTCATTTTAACGATATTTTGGTCAGCTATGCAGCATTATTTTTGTAGATTTGCCGCTTGGAACTGGTTTCTCATATGCAAAAAATGTCACAGATCACCGAAGTGACTGGAAACTAGTTCACCATACTCTTCAATTTCTTAAGAAGGTATGTTCATTATGCTAACTAGGGTGCAGATGGGCACTGCCACTGACGTGCTCAATAGAGTTTCTTTCAGAACTTCAAACTTAACCTAAGTCATGATGGAGGCCGACTATGATCTTCATTTAAGAAAAGCGGATCATGTTACTGTTGTCATATTTCTTGCCACGCTTTCGTATTTTTCTTTGTTTAATATTTGCTTTAGGAGAATCATCTCCTAACTATGAATCAATATAAATGCTATTTTGATAATTTTCTTATCAACTGAAACAAATTATCTGTATTTGTATAGTGGCTGATTGATCACCCTGAATTTCTTTCAAATGAATTCTACATCGGAGCTGATTCATACTCTGGCATTCCTGTCCCAGCCATTCTTCAAGAAATTTCAAATGGTTAGAAATCCTATAAAGCTCATTGTTTAAGATGGATTAATCTTTAAGTAATGCTAAATTTCTATATAATTATAATTACAATGAAGTTGAAAATTTTATAAATCATTTTAATTAGTCACCCTCACTCTAATAAATTGATTATTTTCATTCTCAAATGAAAGTAAGCAAAGCAAAAAATTTAGTATAAGGTGACTTGATTCGGATTATCATTGTCCCCTTCCCCTAAAAACCAGAACGTAAAGACTTAAAAAAACCGATTGATATTTTTCCATTTGTTTGATTAACAGGAAATGAAAAAGGTCTCCAACCATTGATAAATCTCAAGGTTTCTAGCCATCATCTCTGTCAGTTGCTTCTATTAGCAATGAAAAAAAAAATCTAAATAGGGATTTTGAAACCCCAAATACCTATGTTCCATAGATCTTGTTATATGCATTATGAAATATGAAGCCTGAACCGGCGTGAACATTTTCAGGGATATCTGCTAGGGAACCCTATAACAACACACAGAGAAAAAAATTATCAAATCCCATTTACTCATGGAATGGGAATCATTTCTGATGAACTCTACGCGGTATTATCCTTATTATTCTTTAGTAAAGCTATACATACAATGTACTTTCCTGTTGGTTACAATGATGATGTGTTTTACTTAATGGTCTACTGTTATCTATTGGCAACAGTCACTGCAGAGAAACTGTAAAGGAGAGTATGTTGATGTAGATTCCAGAAATGAGCTGTGTTTAAGAGATCTCCGATCCTATGATGAGGCAAGTAAACCATTCCAGTTTTATCTATACCTATAATTAAGATGATACTAAAGTTTTGGTGTGGTCTTTAGGAAGAGTAACATTTTCAACAGTAGCTACTTAATCATGGACATAGTCACATTAAAAGAAAATGATAAGAAGAGAGAAAAGAAAAATGAAGTAGAAAAGAGAAAATAATAAAGGAAGAGAAATGAGAGACTGGTAAAAATGGTGTTTGTAAGCATGTTAATCATGATAGTTAAGATCTTAATTGTTTGCCATATTGTTAAACTATTATTTCTTCTTATCATCAGTGCCTTTCAGGACTTGATATGTTCCACATTTTGGATCGCTTTTGTGACGATGATCCGCGTCTGTGGAGAAGATATTTGATTCAGGAGTTGAAGGAATCTCTTAGTTCTCATCTCACAGTGCCCGAACTAAACTGCCAAGTAATTTTTTCATAACTTATCTAGATTCACACACAACTTTTGTCCATAAAATGTTTCATTATTGTGATGTTTCTCGTTTTCATTATTGTTCTAGTTTTATAGTTTTTACCTCAGCACAAAATGGGCTAACAATGAGCGTGTTCGCAAGGCACTGCATATTCGAGAGGTTTGATATGATAAACTTATAAACTTATCATATCTAGTGATCTTCTTATGCTGAATTATAATTGGAAAGAGATACTTAAGTCTATGTTAGATTACAAATGTTTTTGAATTTGAGTTGAATGCATCAAAGAAGTCTCGACAACTAATGGATATCAATATCATATTAACGTACATAGCTTTGAGCATTGCAGGGAACCATAGAGAAATGGGAACGTTGTTACTCTAATGATTTTGAGAATGAGATCCTTGGTAGCTTTGAGTTTCATGTAAATCTAAGCAAAAAAGGATACCGCTCTTTGATATACAGGTGAATATGTTCTCTTTTAATGTAGTATTTTTTCTTTTTAAACTCGCGTTGTCATCATATGTATGTAGTCTTTTTCTTGGATTCAGCTCATCTAAAGTGAGAATTTTGCTTTAGAAGGTGGTCAGAACTCAAGTCTATTGCACTGTTTTTATGAGGTATTTTTCACTTTGGGTCTGGTGTAAGCCCTCGCGGTTTCACCATTAGTTGAAAGACGCCTTGGTTAGTTGAGTGGTCTGTATAAATTACTCTTAATTTCAATTTTAAAGCAATGTTAGACTTTTTGGTCTACTGGAACAGTAGCCCCAAGTCGGGGGCCTAAGGGCTTACCAGCTATCGTTTGTGGCTTAGGCCCCCCCTCTATCACCAATGTCCCGACCTCAATCAAGTCTGATGCTCCATTTTTCTGAAGTTCTGAACGCTTTAGTTCTTGTGTAAGTCGTCACAGTTTGGTTCTTCGTTAAATGGGGCCTCAGTGAAGTGAACAGCATAGGTGTTTATAAACTTTTCTTAACCTTTATTCTAAAGCAATCTAGAACTTTTTTGTCTATCAGAACAGATGGTGAAGCAAGTAATCTCAACTGTTAATAAGAAAATCAATGGTTAATACTTTAATACATTCATAAAATTACTATGCATGTCCTGGTAACATCAACAATTGATTTATTCATCATAGTTGAGATTACTTGTTTTACACTCTACAGTGAATTGTCCACTTTTGAAGAGCGAGAATCGTTTTTCTTCTAACTTTCTTGATGACATTAAGGCTAGCTAATTTTTTATGGCAATTGATGTGTTGTTGGCAGTGGAGATCATGATGCAGTTGTTCCTTTCATGTCTACTCAAGCTTGGATAAGGAATCTAAATTACTCCATTGTAGATGATTGGAGGCCATGGTTTGTAAATGGTCAAGTGGGAGGGTAAGCATCAAATTTCAATATGTAAATGGTGCACCAGTCAAAATAGTCCTTCATTTTTTAGAATTAGACAATTTATCCCAAAAATTGTAAAATGTCTTCTAAAATGACCTTTTCGTTAACTTCTTATGTTAGAGGCAATGATGTTGCATGTTAACTGAACATTGTTCCCACATCAATTTCAGTCATTTTCCTAGCAAATTTCGGTCATCATAGAGATAAGTTGTTAGTAATTTTAATTGTGCAAGAGTGCAAGATTAATTATTGGAAAGTTTGGTTATACTAAATCTAAATTTCATAGGCGAAGTAGTCTACGGTGCAGTGGCAATGATGTGTAATCAACATGAAGGGAGTGTGTATTCACTTGATAGGTCACGTCATAGTCGCAAAAATCATAGACTATTTTGACAGTGGCAATGATGTGTAATCAACATGAAGGGAGTGTGTATTCACTTGATAGGTCACGTCATAGTCGCAAAAATCATAGACTATTTTGACAGTTATTTATAATTTCGACAACTAATTTGTCTATTCACTCTTTCTTCCAATCCTATTTTTCTATATTTTTTTATATGTAATCAATTAGTACCTAGAATCCAATAAGAGAACTTGTATCCCAATCATAATCAACAATTTCCTTTCATGCAGATACACAAGGACATACTCGAATCGAATGACTTTTGCAACCGTGAAGGTAAGAACTTCACTAATTAAATCACAAGTGATCATTTGTTCTTTAAAGAATAACACTCAAATTGGTGAAATATTTCAGTGTCTTTAAAGGGATTATGCAAATTCATTATAATGATTTTTGCTTAATTAATTGCAGGGTTCAGGACATACAGCTCCTGAGTACACTCCAGAGCAATGTTTTGCCATGTTCACAAGGTGGATATCTAACTTGCCTTTGTAAATCAGAATCCCAAGATGGAATAAATAAATATGGTTATATATCTATGAGATGTTCATCTCTCGATGTTTTTTTATTTTTTATTTTTAAACTGTCCATATTTGAACATTGTGTCCTATGGGGGCAAAGCAAATAATCATTTGTTCAACAGTTTGATATTGACAGACAAACAAAGAAGTAAAAATGACAAGAAAATGATGTCTATTTCATTTTATCATCTTTCTGATTTTTAATTATTAATCAGATGATTTTTCGAAAATACATGTACTTTATTCAAATATATATAAACACCTGTAATATTAATCAAAATTTTATAAAAACTAATGTTTATTTTTTATACACTTTACCGCAATAAAAAAAATCAGACAGATGGTACATACAATACGCTAATTAAGAATAGAGGAAATATATAATTTGTTGTCAAGTTATTATGTGAAATTTGTGGTTATTTATCATGGACATAATTTGGTAGGGAAGCCTTACCTAACTTTAATACAGATTTACCCAACTCATTTATGACAATATATTGCTAAAAACAAATCTACGACAATATTACAAAAAATTCTCCACTTTTATTTTTTTTTTAGGGAAAAATTCTCCACTTTTAAAAAGTCTCACTACCGGTCCAAAGTACGTCCATTAGAGCAATCGTTTTAAACTTTTTTATTTTATTTCAAATTTTACTTGAAAAAAGAGCCTCATATTTTATTTTTATGAAATGAAATAAAAGATATAATATTATACTATTTTCAAAATTAATATTGTCTCAACAAAGATTAAATTAGTTTACTTTATTTCATAAATAAATTAGCTAACTTTATTATCAATTTAAAAAAAATAAGGAAAATTAATTGTATTGAGTTTTTAAATGATTTTGCATTAACGAACTTTTTTTGAGAGGTTTGTATTAACAAACTTAAGTAAAAGACATTTAAACAAAAATTAATATCATAAACTTTAAAAATGCATCATCTTTAAATTTGTCTTAAGCCTTCTAATATGTTGGGGGACCCTTAAGGCTTTATTTGTGAGTTTGGAGAGGAAGGGAATTGAGGGTTTTGAAGAAAAAAAATGGAATGAACAAGTGGAAGAAATAACATACATTGAGACGTGAGGGTTTTGGGGGGTTTATTTTTCTTCACAATACAAAATCCTCATCATTTAAGCTTTGTTTGCAAGTTTGGATGGGAAGGGAGGGAAGGGTTTTGGAAAAAAGGAAGGTGCACATGGAAGAAATAGAGGATATTAGGAAGGGAGGACTTTGAAGGTTAATTTTTCTTCATAATACAAAACCCTCATCATTTAGGGAACTAAAAAGTTGTACTAGGGGAGAGTTTGGGAGTTTTGAAGGGTTTATATGAATTTTTCAAATTTATTCTATATTGTTACAATATTCTTAATATTAAAAATACATGAATCATAAACATTAGTTTATCATTCTCTAAAAAAATTACTCTTTCAAAAGAATGTAAAAGATTTCTTCATTTCCCTCTTATTTTCTAACCTCAAAGCCCTTCTTTCTCTTCCCTTCCAAACTCCCACACCTTAAGTGTTCTAACTCCTTACCCAAGGAGAACACGTCGAACCGAAATTCACAATCACATTTTGTCAATAGCTTTCTACTTGATTATGGTCGAGAGTTATTGATGACGTGGTAAGTATACATGCGGTTTTTTTACTTTATTAAAGAAGATGAACATTCCAATACATATAATTTTCAAATAAAAAAAACAAAAAACTTCCAAAACATATAGAGTTTAGTTGGATATATGTCTATAATCAAAACATTCAATTTCATATCATGCTTTTATATTAATTAATTTAGGTTAAAATGCACTTTTAACCCCCAAGTTTTTAAAAGTTGCGATTTTAGTTCCTCTATTTTAGAAATAACACTTTTGGCCCCCTAAGTTTTAACCCCTTTGTAAAACCATGGTCCCCCTTGATTTTAACTCGGTCAAAGCTAACATGTCGCGTTTTTTTTTGCCACGCTGGATATTATCAAAATTAAAATTTTGCTAGCAATTATTATTAGAATTAAAAAATTTACATTTTCTTAAGTACCCATTGGACTTTCCACACCTGAAAAATCTTCTCCAAGGATTATCATCTGTCCATGAAGTTACAAATGGAGAATCAACTTCACAATAGCATAAAACATTACCTTTCCGTTTTCTAGGAGAGATGAAGCTGAAGAATCACTGGGTCAAGCCATCCGTAACAAAATAGTATGGAAAAGGGTTTGCATCGAGTGAAAAGGATTTGAATGGAAAAGAATCCGTAAAAATTGAGTTTTTATGGGTTTGAATCGAGTAAAAATGGAGTGAAGAAGGAGGATGAATTCAGATTTTGGTGTGAAGAAGAAAAAAAATGGTTATGGAGAAAAAAGAGAATGGGTGATTTATGGGGAAGAAGAATACAACCGTTGTACAAAGGTCATGTGAGGGTTTTTATTTTTATTTTTTTTGTTGCAAAAATCCATGTAGGCTGTCTATATGGAACAAAATAATAATAAAAATGTGGCAAGTCATCTTTGACCGAGTCAAAATCAAGAGGGGCAATGGTTTTGCAAAGGGGCTAAAACTTAGGGGACCAAAAGTGCTATTTCCAAAATATGGGGGCCAAAACTGCTACTTTTGGAAGCTTGGGGGGCCAAAAGTGCATTTTATCCTTAATTTTATGGTTAAATATGTTTTTGATTCTTATAAATATATCAATTTTTTTTATTTTAGTCGTTCTAAAAACTTTCATCATTTTTAGTTCCCTAAAAATTTTCCATTATCACTTTTGGTCTATTCTTTCAAGTAAACTCACATTTAAAATTCATATTTTTGAATAAAATCTTGCAGAAAAAATATTATATTATAAGAATCTTTTCAATTTTATTTTTTTTAGCAAAACATGAATTAAATATCAATTTTTATGTTTTTGACACTTAAAAATTCATATTCAATTCATGTTTTTTTAAAAATATTCAAAAAAATTTGGGAAGGACTTTTTTCTAATATTTTCTATATTTTTGCACAATTTCATTAAAAAAAATACAAAGGCTACACATAAGCTGACTTAAAAATAGAGACAAAAAACGGTGATTGAAAATTTGTATGGACTAAAAGTCGAAGGAAATTTTTAAAAAGATTAAAACAAAAAATTGATATATTATAGGGACAAAAACAAGTAAATTTATCTACGGGATACTATTTTCCAACAAAATTCCAAAGTATTTAAGAATTTACCTTTAAAGAGATGCCGCATGATAAATGGGCAAAATAAATGAACATGAGTGAGACCAATATCATCCAACGTATTGAATTGAATTGATTTGATTCTGAATGATATCTTTTTGGATTGCCAATATCATCCAATGTAAAAATTCATTCCTTCCGGAATGAAACAATTTTTTATTAAACTTTATATACTTTTCAACCGAACTCCACATTTTTAAAACACGTTTACTATAAGAATTTTATGGCTAAGGGTGACAACATGTCAGGACATCCGACATGGGTATACGATCTAGCCTATTTAAAGCTTAGACCGGTTCAACTCATTTAATAAAAAGGTCAGGCTCAAGCTTTTTATAAAGACTATTTAATTAAATAAGCTAGGCCAAGACTTACGAAAAAGCCTATTAAGCCCGTCAGGGCGGCATATTATGTTTTTTTTATATATAATATATAATATATCTTTCATAATTGAAATTGTTGAAGTTTTTTTTTCTTCATAAACTCAAGCCTTCATATGATTTGGTTATTTAGTAGTAGATATAATAGTGTGATTAAACTTGGTAGGATTTGGTTGTTTAGTAGCAAACTTATTCATGTGTTTTAGAAGGCAAAGACTATGGTGGGAAACTACTTTAGGTCTCCTACCATAGGAGACTTGATTTTTTTTTTTTGTTTCTTTGCAAAATAGATGTGAACCATAGGATGTATTTAGAAGTATTTAAATGGCTGAGATTTGATTATATTATCACCTCTTAAGATTTTATTTTTTAACATATATAATGATTGAAAAAATACAATTGATTTTTAAATCACAATTAACAAAGGGTATTTTTGGCATTGTCAAAAAATTATTTGTAATTCCCAAAACCAAGATCTCTTCTCTCTAACATAGAAACACAAGCTCATACCCTTGGTTTCCAATACACGTTTTGGTCATACCTCCAGATCTTTGAATGTTCAATTGGAATCAAGCATGTCCTCCGATTCTTTGAATGTTCGATTGCTACATACCCTTTGGTTTCCAATAAAAAATTCGTTCACATCTCATGTCCTCCGATTATTTTAATGTTCGATTGATTCATACCTCCAGATCTCCTCCGATTTCAATACACGTTTTGGTTTCCAGAGCAATCGAAGAACAGGGACCAGGAACATAGCATTCTAAAAGATGAGAAGAAGAACATTAGATGTGAACGTTTTATGGTATGAAGCAATAACTGTTATTTGCTTGTGGATTTGCAAAATAAGTATGTGCTTTCTCCTTGCCTTTCAAATCCGATCAAAACTACGTAAAAATCGTTGAATTTCACTGTGTAATTCGGGTCAGATCACGGGTCGAAAAAACCCGTTTTGCAGACAACGGGCGAAGAAGAAGACTATTAAAAAAATTGGCGAAAAAAAACAGATTTTGGGTAACCAAGGCTCAAACAGGAGACCTATAGCACAACAAGCAACAAACATAACCAACTGCACCACACTTACATATTTCCAATTTTAAGATTTTGATTGTATTTATTTGTTGTTACCAGTTTTGAACAGTGATCAAATAATCAATAATTTAATTCATTTTATTATGGTTTTCATAGAGGCATAATTGCTTGGATACAAGCCCAAATAAATATATGAAAATCGTTGTTCACACATATTAAAGGGCTGAAAAACACTAGTAAAAGACCAAAATTCCCTTCGACAGTTAACTACAGCCGACAGTTAACTGCCGCGAAAACTTCAGCAATTAACTGCCGCAGAAATTCAATAGAAGAAAGTTACATTTAATACTAGTTAATTCATTGTGATTCTACGGGGAAACATAATCAACCTTCTTTTAATAATGTCTTGGATTACATTAAAGAATTAAACAAGAAAGTTATGATATTTTTTTTCTTTTTTAAAAAGAAGCAACACTAAAGGTACTTTAATTGTGTAATGAAATCAAAATTTGAGTCAAAGAAATAATACTCGATTTAATCAATCAAGGATGTATAACTTTGCTGATTTAAATCATTAATTAAAAAAACAATTAAATCTCATACAAATAAAAACATGAACCATATTTGACCATATTAAAAAAATTATTTTAATATTATTTACTAAAGTCATAATTGATTTTTTTTCTTTCTGGCATCGAATTCAATATTTCCTCAAACTTTTTATTAAAAAAATAAATAAAGATTATAACCGAGTCATCCAAATTTAATCTCTTAAATGCACAATTTTTTTAATGTAGAAAATATCATCTGCACAACGATTTTTTTATTTTATTTAAAAGGGAGTAATTATATTTAATAACTTAAGAAAAAATCACGAGTTATTATATTTAATAACTTAAGAAAAAATCATGGAAATATTTAGCACCTTGTCTCCATGTAATTAATGATTAACGCATAGAGACTATTCAATAGTTGGATGCAGCATTACTACACCAATACATGTCCATGTGAATTAGGATGGTATTTAGTAGAAAGTGCATTCCAATTTCATTGTCTTGATCAGTAGGAATGGGAAAAATAATAAAGGGAATAATTTTCAGCAATTGAATGGCATCAATCAGAATTATTCTCTTAATTCCATCCATGTCAACGTGCATATATACCGCGGTAACAAACATTCACATTAACCATCATCAAAAAAGCATATTTGATTCTGTTTTACTTAATTTGCATTTAATTTCATTGATTATTTGTTATGGAGAAAATGAGAGGGAGAATAAATTAATTTGCATTTAATTTCACTTTGAAAAAATGAGGTTTGAAATTCCGCGGCAGTTAACTACAGTCGGTTAACTTCCGCGACAGTTAACTGCCGAAAGGGCATTTTGGTATTTTACTGGTGCTTTTCAGCCCTTCAATATGTATGAACAACAATTTTCTAAATATATTTGGACACACACAAAACCAAGATAAAAATAAAAAAGATCAAAATTGAATAATTGTTTTACACAAGGAAGAATGTTCTTGAGAACATTTTGGTAAAACTACAAAGAGACAAGGGTGACATCACAATGTCCCATCCATTTACCACCGGATCACAGCTGGCTCTCTACATCACGTGTTGTTGGAACTGGATTGGAATGCCAAGTGACCTTAGATTCAGGAGTTCCCGTTATAGCCAAACACGCAGGAAAGACCATTGATAACGATACCGACAAGATCCTTTTATCGCTTTATTTATTTCACCTATATATCCAGTGTTTTCTGGTTCTTTTATTTCTTTATTTATTTCAATCATATGCTCCAGAATTCTCTGGTCCTTTTATTTGCTTTATTTCAAATATACAATCCAGAATTCTCTTGTGACGTTTATTGCTACTTCACTAAATTCCATTCTATGCGAATTTTCTTAAGAACTAAGATTCTTATATGTGACAATCTTAGTAACACTAACTTCTGTTCTGTGAGAATATTCTTAAGAACTTAGATTCTTATCTTTGATAATCTTACTAAGATTGTCTTCCATTCTATGAGAATTTTCTTAAGAACTAATATTCTTATTTGTGAAAATCTTACCAAGAATAACTTCTTTGGTTGTTAAGAAGATTCTCACATAACGGAATATAGTCTTAGTAAGATTATCATAGATAATAATCTTAGTTCTTAAGAAGATTCTCATAGGACGGGAGTTATTCTTAGTAAGATTGTCATAGATAATAATCTTAGTTCTTAAGAAGATTCTCATAGAACGGAAGTCAGTATTAGTAAGATTATCAAACAATTCCTTTAAAAGACGAAGACTAAGTAAGTTTCTTATCCATGACAATCTTAGTAAGACTAACTTCCGTTCTATGCGAATCTCCCTAAGAACCAAAATTCTTACCTATGACAATGTTAGTAAGACTAACTTCCGTTCTATGCGAATCTTCCTAAGAACTAAGATCCTTACCTATGGCAATCTAACTAAGACTAACTTCCGTTCTATGACAATCTTCGAGTTTTAGTCCCCAAATAGATTTCTAATTTTACTTCTGGTCTATCCTTTAAAGTAAACTCATATGTAGACTGCATGTTTTTGAATAAAATTCTGCAGAAAAGTTTATAATATTATAACAATTTCTCTAATAAAAATAAGAATTTTTTAACAAAACATTAATTAAATATAAATTTTTACATTTAAGGACGTTAAAATAGATTGTAATTTAAATATAGATAACAAAATACAACTATATTTTAAACACAATCTAACACAATATGAGTGAACACAATTTGTGTGAAATGTTGGACTGTAAGGATTAAATGTTGGACTTTATGGATTAAATGTTTATTACTATTAAAAATTATAAATGAATGGTGTTTATAAATGTTTATAAGTAGGATCCGTTTAAGTATATCAAAATTGAAATGAATCATTGATTAATTTATCACTATTCAAAATAGGTAACAAAAATTAAATATAATCGAAATCCATAAATTCACGTTTGTGTGCGTGGTGTTGTTGGTTATATATGTTGTATTATTGTGTTTTAGGTCGTTGGTTCGACTCTTTGTTAACAATTTTATTTTTCCAATTTTTTTAAAATTGTCTTCTTCTTTGCCCGTCGTGTTTAAAACGGGTTGTTTCGACCCGTGGTCCGATTCGATCGGATCTTGCTCAATACTCAATGAAATTCAACGATTTTTACGTAGTTTCGATCGAATCTGAAAGGCAAGGAGAAGACACGTGCTTATTTTGCAAATCCTCATGTCAATCGCAATTAATTTTTTTAGGGTTCTTGAAAAATAAAACGTGGTTATAAGCTTTATTTTTCACGGAAGTTACAACATTTCACTCAGTAATTTGGTATTGGTCTTGATTCAGTATTCGATAACAAGATCCCATATCAAATTGAGAAATAATTATTCACACGAGAAATATCATTATCTCTCGCCGGAGCCACCGACGATTTCTGGCAATTACCGGCGACCATAGCACAGAAAATAGGACCACAAATCGGCATGAATGCTTGCAAAGAAATAATTTCATCCATCACAAAGAGAATCAATGCAATCAGCTAGATCGGTGAAGGCAAACAACCAAACAGAGAGATTAATTTCATCCATTATCTAGAACATATGAAGAAAAAAAAATGCTTGCCAAAACATGAGTTGCTGGAATAATTTCACTTAGAGATTAATTGGAATAGACTGACAGTGTAAAACAACTTTACACTGTCAACTAATTAAAATCATCTAATTAAACACCTCATCTTAAGTGTAAAAAAAGAAAAAATCAAATAAAATCTTATAATAAATGCATTCAACCTATGTTTCTAATTTTGGCATTTGATTTCCTAGTTTACAATTTGCATCACACACACCGCATCCTTCTCCCACATTCTCCCAATAAATCAAGTTTTGCAATTGCACATTGAATCGCAAAATCATGTTACTTCAAACGAAGCAACTTGTAATTGTCACAAGTTTAATTTTTTGGTATTCTTTGTAGACATTTCTTAAGAAAAATGTTTATTCTCTCCCATCATATGTTCTAAAAAGATGGACCATTAATGACGAGAAAGAAAAAGTAAAAGGATTCATAATTGAAGAGGAAGAAACAATGCTTTAAGCACTTCATCGTTTAATAACATTATGGCTCACTCCCTTGAACTATCTGAAAGAGGTTCGCTGTCCGAAAAATATTATGATTTTGCGATTCGATGAATAGTGCAATTGCACAACTTGATTTATTGGGAGAAGGTGGGAGAAGGATGCAGCATGTGTGATGCAAATTGTAAACTAGGAAATCAAATGCCAAAATTAGAAACGTGGATTGATTGCATTTATTATAAAGATTTATTTGATTTTTTTTTTTGTAACACTTAAGATGAGGTGTTTAATTGGTTGATAGTGTAAACTTGTTTTACATTGTCAGTCTATTCCAATTAATCTCTTTCACTTAATAACAAGAGGAATCGTATTGTTGGAATTTACACACAATTGTTCCATACCAAAAACATCCTTGTTAATTATGATTTCAAAATCAATTGCATTTTTTAAATCAATGTATATGTTTAAGAATTAAAATCTTAGGAGGTGACAAAGTAATGCAAATCTCAGCCATCAAAATAATTTCAAATACATTCACAGGTTGATATTCATTTTGAAAAAAAATAAAAAATAAAAAAAATAAAGTCTCCTATGGTGGAAGACCTATTCAAGTTTCCTACCTTAGACATCACCGTTTTAGACCTTCATAAGTTTTGACTTATTTACTATTAGAGCAGCTCCAGTGGTGCGTTATTTTGTGACATTGCCGGCATGTAACTCCAACTTTTTCAATTTTTCATCACTATTTCCATTGGAGTCCGCCAGAGTGGCGTGACCATTGCTTTCTGAAGCAACGTTATTTTGTGGGGCCAGCCTACATCAATGTTTGTTAACAAACTCATTTGAGACCAAATATAAATAAAATAGTAATAGGTGACGTAAAATTGTGGGACCAAAAATGAGTTTTTAAAGTTACACCATTGGAGCAAAAAAATAAGTGAGATATTTCAAGATGATGTGGCTTTAATGGGACCCACAAAATAACTTTGAGTGAGTTCAACATTGGAGGTGCTCTTATACTTGTAGGTGTTGCTAGACCTTAGTGTAAAATATGTTTTTAAAAATGCTTTCAGGCTTCACTAGACCTTTAAAAAGGTCAGACCAGACCTTAAAAATAAGTCTATGACGGATAATAAGCCAGACTCAAACCTATAATTTTTAAAGTAGGCCAAACTTATGCCTTACAAAACCCGACCCGACCTATCTCATTCCCACCCCTATTTATGACCTCCCACTTGTTTGTTCAAACTTTTCACAATTGTGTGAACAGTTCATCTCAATCATTGTACTTCATGTATTTTATAGAACCCACGTTCTTATAAAAAATGAACATTAAAAGTGTCAGAAAGTAGTTGAATCATTTTGAATCTTGAAAAGATGAACAAGTTGCTTCCTCCTACTCGTAGTTCACTATACTGTTCTTTTCAGATTCTACTAGCTCTTGGATTTCTTGGTTTGAATATGTTAACTCCTCTTGAAGCTTA
>Ga0315915_1004212_pt1 | contig 18205 bp, 10 predicted proteins | sample MpolbnodulesMG_FD_207738 | JGI IMG/M metagenome (GOLD analysis project Ga0315915, IMG submission 207738) | Medicago polymorpha root nodule microbial communities from Los Angeles, California, United States - branched nodules | ecosystem: Host-associated > Plants > Roots > Nodule | place: USA...
TTAGATGTGAAAAGCATAATTGAGTGATTCTTCAGTATTTGTGAGCTTTTCGCAGGATAACTTGCAAACCAAGTAATCAAAGTGCCTAAAATATACAGTCTATTTAACTCCTTTTTGACACTTATCAGTGAATTCACACAATTTTCTGCAATAGTGAATCTCGATCATCCACATGTGATCCAACAACTCTAACTACACAGTCTAGATCTTATTAGTTTCACACTGTGTGATATCTCGGTCGTTTAGTTTGAAACAAACGACCCATATCAACTATTGTGTTCATGCACTAATTGTGTTAAATCTAATCTCATAAGGAGGCTGACCGGAAGTTATATAGTTTAAGATTTAAATTTCAAAAGTGCAAAGTTTTTCTTTCTTGATTTGAAGCCAACTCGGATCGCTTAAGCAAAGTCTCGAATTCGAGTGTTATTGATAAATTTTAGTTGGAAAATAGATCCCACTAAAGATGGTTAGCCAAGTTCCTCAACAAAGATTAACCATCAACAAAATTGATAGATACATTACACATATATATGGTTAGAAAATAATAGTACCTCTATAGCATATAGTGAACTTTGCTTGCTTGTAATGTAACCTATGTCTATAGGTAATATTATGACAAATCCATATTTTTAAAGTTAAAAAATGTTTGGTGCGTGCATATTGTTGGCTAAACAAATGAAGATATTTCGTATGCTTTCTCTTTTTTTTTTTTTTGAGGAAATTTCGTATGCTCTCTATTGATTTGATTTTTTAGTCAAATATAAAGAAACAATTATGGAGTTATATTTTTTGCAATACAAATTTAATATAACTTTTTTTACGTTTATTAAAATATTTACATTTTCTAAAGAATATTTCGTGTCAATTTAAATATAGAAAGCAACATATTTTATACTTAATTGCCAATTTTGGAAAAAACCAAAGATTTGAAAGTTTCATATTCGTCTTTTTCCACATCTCTTTAGTGATGATGAACTCTGTTGCAACTAGAATGCTTGATAAGAGGTTGATATCAAAGTCTGGAAGTATGTATGATTTTCAGAAGCAAGCTGATGTTTTTTTTTTTTTTTTGAGGGAAGAAGCAAGCTGATGTTGATCTCAAAAGAATACGAATGCGTCAGCTCAAAGAACTTTGTGATCAAAATAATCTTGAATCATCACCTCATATTATGGTTGATCAAAACACAATGGAGGTGGAAGGAAAACGAGCAAACGTCCTTCATGGGGGCGAGCTCAACAAAATTACAGAGCGGCCACACAATATCGGTCCATGACACTATCGTTTTGGTGGTCATACAATGGACAATGTAGAAGGGCGGGGAGGCAACCCAAAAAAATGGTGAAGACGCACTTTAGTTTTTTTTTTCTTTCTTTTTTGTGGTAGCCAAGGTTTAAACCCCACATCTTGCATATATTATACATTGTTTCTACCAGCTGAGGTAAGCTCACGAGGATGCACTTTAGTTCTCTTTGAAACTATGAAATTGGTTTCGGTTTTTTATTTTGATTTAAAAAGAATCAAATATCAACCCTTAAAATGCCTCATTTAATTTCTCAAGTAGCTTAAAAATTACATATTTGGATCCTCTAGAGTGTAAATGTAAAGTGAAAAAATCAATGGTTGTTACTTAAGTAGACTTATTATGATTGGTTATGATGTACTTTAACATATCTACTTTTAATGCAAGTTTAAGAGAATATTAAAAACATTACACAAAAGATTTTCTTTAGCCGGATAAAATTTTACTGGAGCCGGATAAAAAAAAATACACCTCCATTTCTTCTCCATATAGAAAAGATTTGGATTCCTATCTTAGTAGCCAATGGAAAAGGATTAAGAAATGAAAAGAGAAACTTTCCTATAAACAATTGAAGCAACTCTAGAGCCATCCAATATGAGAGGAAAGGAATACTCATTTTCATAACTAAGCCTTACTACTAAACACCATTCTTGGTGGAGAAATTCTCACTATCAAGTTAACACAAGCGACTATTACAATTGACTATATTTTTCTCAACTATGTACAAACAACCGTAATCTGTGTAAAGAAAACAAACTACAAAAGAATTTGACTTATGCTACCATGCAAGAATTGCATCATCTTCTTCAACCGGTTTCATTCTTTGAAAATAGTTTGAGCCATCATCTACTTCCGTATTACTTCAACTTCCGCTTAAACCTTGATATTAAAACCATAAAAAATGAAATCATTAAATAGCATTGTAAAAAATTAAACGATGATAAACCGACAAATATACTAGTTTTCTTTGAGAGCAGAGAATGTTCACTATTTTATTTTTCGGTACTTCACTGATAATTATATAAGTGTTGTTTGTTTGCACTTTATTTATTATTTTTACAAATTTGAAGAAAATTAGACAAGCCTTGAGTTGATCTTCTTCTATGTAACTCATACCACAGCTAAATTATGAAACTACTAATTCAATGAAAAATTACCTCTTGGCAGAACCATTAAAACCAAATACACCCTTCATTATCGAGTTTATATCCACGGATCGATCCTTTGTTATCTTATCATGGTACATTTTGCTTCCAATCTCTGTAATCTCTTCCTCCACTTCTTCCAGTGGTTGGTCTATATTAAGCTGAAGTTCTCCTTTCTTGATGACAGTAACACCAAAACCATTTTCTTTAGCATCTCGAAAAGCATCCTGTCACATTTAATGCAAGTTTAAGAGAATATTAAAAACATTACACAAAAGAATAAGAACATTTTATGAAACAAAAAATATGATGTAGCAGGCAACTCAGCTGGTGACATGGTTTTATCTAGATGGATTCTTACGATACAACTAATTTTCATTTCATTAAAATATACATTAATGCAAATCACAAAACAACTAAATTTGATATAAAACAACGTCTATGTGGATTTCCACTTAATAACTCATTTCTATGTTATCAATTTAGTTGTCGCATAAGCAACTTAGCAAAATCATCAAATATCAAACACAGATAGAGAAAATGTCAGACACTTTGAAAATTGAAAGGGACCAAATTTATGAATCTAAAAACGGGGGAACCAAAATCGTAAAAGAAGCAAAGTAGGAGGATTAAAACAGCCTTTAAGCCTAAATTGATTTATGGAACTAATAACGCTTCCAAGAGCATAAAATTTGATACCTTAGGAGGCCGTGCAACAACGAAAGCATTGCCACCTCCAAGCATATCCATATGAGCCTGCATTATGTAACAAAGATTTTTGCAGTCACCAGGATCTTGGAAAGCAATCACGTGATATGGTTTAGGCTCCAATTCAAGATCTGGAGCCATCTCCAATGAATAAAATCCGACTCTTTCTTCTCCGTCGTCAACTTTATATACCTCAATGCACTGATAGAATAAACAAATTGATTCAGCATCAATGGTTAGAAAAAGAAGGATAAGTCAAAACTAGTGGGAGAGGGAAATCTGAAAAGTACAGATAGGACAAGTGGCTTTGATTCAGCAAAACTATCGTTCAATGACATAACATTTACATTTCATACTTTGTAGCCCTGTTTTGATGAACAAATTTTTTAAGTGTTTATCGCATAAACACTTATTATATAAGTGCTTATGTATAAACTATTTCTAATTTCTATAACAAAAGATAACATAAAGTCAAAGTGTAAAACAGTTTTCATATAAACTATAAGCTGTTTCTTCTACCACAAAAAAACTATAAGCTGTCTTCCTAAGCTATCCTTGAGAGTTTATGGACATGTCATAAGCTATCCCAAACAGCTTCACGAATACTTATGTCAATAGATATAAGTTCAAATACGTCAATCGACCCTTAATTTCACGTTTGCTAGTGAAATAGTGGAAATTAAGTTAAAAAAAGAAAAACATACATACCAGAACATATGGAAGATCTAACCACCATAAGTAATCTTCTTCTTTGTCGTCTGTATATTCACGATATTTACTAACTACTGCTTGCGGTCCAAACAACTCCATCTCTCTTTTAAGCTTGTTGATTTTCTTTTCCACGAAACTCCTATTCCTCTCCGGTAACTTGCTCATCAGATCAGCTGCTTCCTCTATTTCTTTTTCAGTGATCCAGCGATCCAAATCCTTCCCGATATCCTTCATTACGGACTTAACTTCTGGGTCTGTCTCAGCATTGTAACAATCCAAAAATTCCTGGGACCATTTCTTTGTGTGCTGCCAATATTCCTTCCCTGATTTCTTCCCAGCTTTAACAGAACCATCACTTCCTTCAACAACAGTCTTTGGATTTTTTGACTTCTTCATCTGCGCTATTGAACCATCAACCTTTACTTTTGAAGATGAATCAGATGATTTTTTAGCAGAGTCCTTCCCATCCTTCTTCACTGGGTTCAAATTTCTGGTGGAAGTTGTCTTTCTTTTTTTATCTAGGAATTCATTTAGGGCCTCAGGAATTTTCTCCACGGAGGGTCCTTTCCACCGTGGTATGATTTTCTCTGGTGAATCATATATACTAATGCCATCTAGAGGAATAAAGGACAACTGTTAGCATAATGTTTAAAATTATTCAAGAGTAAATGTAAACTAATACTACTTAAACATTAGTATCCTGTAGATGAAAATATTGTTCATAAATATAAGCCACAACTAAAATTACTAGATAAGAGAAATCAGAGTTGAACATATTCATATCCAAAATGAACGCATTAATACTATACATATTTTTCTTAATATTTATGAAAATTGCTAAAAGAGTTTATGATCAAGGAGAGAGGTAGTATATCTTAAGATTTCAATCTATAAAGTAAGCTTTTAATTTCGTGAAGCAACAAAAAAAATGTAGCTTCACGAAATTAAAAGTTGATCACATTATGTGTATTATATAATTTTGGAAACAGACAAATTACCTGCTCCGTAATCAATATTTTCAATATTTGAATGGAGCCATTCATGGAGGTGAGAAAGTTTTTTGTTTTCTATGTCAACTTTTTTCTCAAGACCTCTGAAGAAAGCATCTTTATCTTCGTCGTTCATCAAATAAAATGGTTCTCGTCCACACAATTCATTATCACGAACTCGAAAGACAATGTCTCTAAGATGATCATCCTGCATCCAGTCAAATTCTCCACCATCTTCACCAACTCCAATTGATTCCATCTCAGTTGGTATATCTAAAGGTTGATCAACTCTCTCTTTTGCAAGTGCATAGTTATCTTGAAATCCAGCTCTAATTTTCTTAATTATAGGCTCAACTTCATGGAAATTTTTCTCCAGCCAATTTTCTGTCTTTCCAGAAAATCTTTTCTTTCTACTATCACCATTAACTTCATGGTCTGAAGTGGTCTCAGAACTTTGAAGATTTGCCACTCTAGGTTCAACACCAGAGTCTTTGATGTCGCCAATCTTTGTTGGGCCGAATTTCTTATCCTTCTGATCAGAATCTTCACTAGGATTTAGGTCAGGCAGAGGATCTGATTTCATATTTAAAGTATCATCATTCCTGATTTGTTTAATTGTTGGCTCAACTTCATCGAAGCTTTTCTCCTGTGACAGACTTTCCTTGGAATCAATGCAATTAACTTGACGGTCTAAAGCGGTCTCGGACTTTTGAAGGTCTTCTAATCCAGGTTCCGTACCAGAATCTTTCGAGCCCTCATTCTTTGTCGGGCTCTTTTCCCTTTCCTTTTGATTAGAATCTTCACTGGCATTTTTGTCAGGCTTAGAATATGACAATCCATTTAATGTGTCACTTCTGGACACAACTGTATTCGTCTCCAAATTTTTCTGCTTCTGGTTGTTAAAAACAACAAATTCGGAAGGCTTTGAATTAGCCATGTTTTCTTTCCCAAGTTCAATTCCAGATTTTGCATTAGGATTTTCTTTGTCGTGTTTTTTTGAAAGATAATCCTTAGCTTCCTTAACAGACCGTATGATCTTTGGTTTCTTGTTCACGGAACTTTTATTTGTCATAAATGAGCCATTAATAGGAGTACGCAAGGATTTATTGTCTTCTCTATCCTTCGGAGTCATAGCAACATCATTGATTTTGATTTCCTCTTTACCAATTTCTCTATCATCACGAACTATCTCATGCTCAATTGAAATATCAACGTTCTCTGTGATATCATCAGAAGTTGTGTGCAGAATTCCATTACTATCTGCTGTTTTGCTTGCAACTTCATTTTGATGGTTACTTAAATTGTCATCTTGTTTGCTCTTCTCTTTTATGACATCACTCTCATTAGATGACTTTCCAATCACACTGTCATCCATTTCCATATCCTTACTAACTAGAGAACGATTCCCGCCTTCAATTTCCCGTGCCCGCCTAGCCATTTCTCTGATTTCTCGAACCTTATAGTCCATATCCGTCGATCCAGTTCTCACTTCACCGGAAGAATTCTGAACTACAAGTTTATCAGAAGAAGCCTTGGCTTTTAGAATAGTGTTCTTAAGCTGTTCCGTATCTAACTCCGGTTTTTTTACACCTATAGCCGGTGTCTCCGTAGATTCATGAATAACTTCAACAGCACCCTTCATCAACATCTCTTTCTCCTTCCTAGCTTTCATCTTCCTCATCATAATTTTCTTCTCCATTTCTGTATACTCAACCTCCTTATCTCCAATATGAAACAACTTCTTCACTCCAAACATAACAACAAAAACACACAATACTATGCCGCCAACCCCCGAAAGCTTCGGAACCAATCCTGGTTGCACGATAAATCCACGAACAGCCTTAACAAAATCACCCTTCTCCTGCTCACCTTGAACAACAAACTTAGCCACAGAACTATTCCTTGCAATCACATTTTCACCACTCTCCATCACCCTAGCTAGCTTCTTAGCCTCCAAAATCTTATCCTCTATTTCATTTCCACTAACTCTTTTCAAAATCTCATCTTCATCAACTAAAACCTTAACAAAACCACCCTTCTCCTCACCTTCAACGACAAACTTAGCCACAGAACTATTCCTTGCAATCACATTTTCACCACTCTCCATCTCCCTAGCTAGCTTCTTAGCCTCCAAAATCTTATCCTCTATTTTATTTCCACCAACTCTTTTCAAAATCTCATCTTCATCAACTAAAACCCTCTTAACAGCACCAAATGAATCTTGATAAACAGTAAAAATTGGAGCAGACCCAATACCCCAAAAATCAATATCTTTCCTATATTGATCAACCCAATTATCCAATTTATTCAACAAAACATTTTCACCCAAAAGTTCAGATTTTTGTAGTTTTTCCAATTCAACAAAACTACCATCATCAATTTCTTCAACATGATTACTAGAAACAGAAGATGGGTCATTGGGAATGTGAATTCTGCGTACCTGGTGATCATGAAGAAGCTTGTTCCTCAGTGAATTACGGCGGTTAGAGGGTCGTCGAAAATGAGCAAAAGTTTGAAACTTTCTTGAAGTTGAAGTTGTTAGAAAGAAAGAAAAAGTGTTTTTATGAAATGGGGTGTTACGGTTTGATGAGCATAAAGTTCTGGGGTTGCAGAAAAATGGGTATGAAATAGTTTTGGGGGGTGAAAAGTTGAGAATGTCCATGGATTGAATTGAATGGATTAAAACAAGCAATACAGAAATCTTCTATGAAAGCATTGTTGAATTGAATTGAATGAAGATTTTTCTGATTAAGCTATGAAAGTGTTGAGCTAAAAAAGAGTGTTGAGAAATTGGTAGCAACATCAAAGAGATAGTGTTGAGTGTTACTATTGTTCAGTGTTAAAAGTGCAGAAAAACCTGACCAAAAAAAACAAAAAGTGCAGAAAAACAACATGGATACGTGTATGTTTGGTTCCCCTTTATAAGAGTTAAACTTAAATTTCAAACTAAATACTTGATTATGATATGTTGGGTTATTTTTAAATATAATTGATTCTCCTTTTAGAATTGTTTTTTTTTTGTGTGTTAACAATGCAAAAAAGAAATATATATATTAACAACAACGGAGTTGCATCTTTAGCACAAGACGTACCTAAAGAATTCGAATAGAGTTATACAAAGAGTCCAAACCACAAAGGGACAAGACTAACCAGTCCAAACAAGCAAGAGGGCACGCTAGCCAACTATGACCCCTAATACATAAACGACATTTGCCACCCTCATCCACCAATACGAGTGGATTTTAACTTTTTCCCACAACTGATGAATAATATTTTCCGTATTTTTAAACAGTCTATTATTACGTTCAGTCCACAAAACCCAAACACACAAAAGCCACATGAGTTTCATAAATGATCTTCGAGCTGCCGATCCGCCTTGCAAATAAGTAAACTGGAGAAAATGGTTAGCACTATCATGCGGATCAACCCAGAGACCCCAATCCAATCACAAACTAAATGCCACAACTTTCTGAATATGGTACAAGAGAAGAATAAATGATGAGCCGTTTCCACTTCTCCACACCCGGTCACGCACATCTGCGTCTCTTGAGAGATGATCCCACGAGCCACAAGATTCGCCTTGGTTCGCAACCTGTTACGAAAAAGTCTCCAAGCAAGAATTGACACCTTTACCGGAACATGTTTGTGTCAAATCAAATCTGAAACTGCATCCACAATATGACTACCATCTGTTGTGAGCATATGATAAACACTGCGGACGGAGTAAACACCACTTGTATAAAGCCGCAACCTCCACTGATCAGAGGTCTGAACATGCAAAGTAACATCAGACAACAATAACCTACACTCTCCTAATAACTCCTCCTCCCACTCCCCCTCCTCCCAACCTGACGCAAACATGTCCCCCACCGAACACAATTTATTGACGCATAACTCATACAAGCGTCTAAACCGCACCGCCAACGGAACACCTCCCAAACCACGGATCAGTCTGAAAAAATGTATCCCTCCCGTTACCCATCTTTTTTGAAATACACTCTTTGAACCACCTCTCGCCCACAACCCCACCACCATCACGCACTCGGGCCACCTCCCTCCACCAATAAGAGGACCTCCACCCCCCTCCCTCAGAAACCCACCTTCCTCACCATACTGAGCTACCAACACCCGATACCACAAACCATCTCTATCTACTAACATCTTCCACACCATTTACCTAAAAAAAACTAAATTAAACTTCTTCATCCTCCTTACCCCCAAATCTCCCTCCTCCTTACGGACACAGACATAATTTCAACCGATCCAAGATGTTTTCCAATGGTCCTCACTCCCATCCCCCTCCCCCCCAATTTTTTTTTATTAAACATAGATTTAATACCAGAGATTATACCTAAGAGAGCTTTGAAGAAGGAAAGAGCATAGACAAGTAGAGAAGACTAATGAGGATTAGACAATCCTTTTAGAATTGATTTTATTTGAAGTATGAATTTGTAAATTTTGTTTTTAAAATTAATTTTTACACACGAATTTATAATTTAACACATCTTTACAAATAAATGTATTTAAACACAAATTAATTAATGTTCAACTTAATTTTAATCAAAGTCAATTTTTTTTATCACTGCAGATCCAAACATTGTGGTAAAAAAAAATCAATTGTCATTTTTTTGGAATTGATTAATTAACCTCCTATAATAAGTGCTGATAAACATTATTTTTATAAATAAAAAATATCTAAATTATCAAAAAATGAACAAAATATCTAAATTATAAATTATTTCCATAAGATTTATAATTTTTTTAAATAAAATTTAAGTTTCCTGGAACATTTTATATTTAAAAAAAAAATCAATATTCAAATCTTTTTATAACCTTTTTTTAGGGATAATCTTGTTATTACTTATTTTTTGTTTTGAAAAAAAAAATATGTTAATGATTTTTTTTTAAAAAACTCAAGATTATAAGTTTTTATTTTTTTTTTCAAAGTTTTACAAAATTTATTCTAGAAAACTAAAAAGTTTTGACTTTGTCAATAAGGAATTGAATTTCTAAAATTATTTCTAAATACGAGTGAGATACATTTCAGAATAGTGTGATACATTTCAAATACTCGAAATTTTTAAAATTTAGGATAAAATATAGGTAAGATACATTAAAAAATTATAATAAAATTCAAATGATTGAGCTTAGGTGGCTAATCCAGCAAATAACACATCGTTCGTGAGAACACGAGTTGATTAGTAGGTGGAACAATTTTTTTTATCATGGTTTACCTACGTTGATTGATGTGAAATCCGCAAGCGTACGGTTCTATTAAAGTAGTAAAATATTTTTAGTTGTTGTAATTACCGATTTTCTTTCTAATTATGATTAGTCCAAAGGTTTAAAGTTTAGAAATTTAACATATTGATTGATATAAAATTCAGATATAGAAACCTATCAGTGAATAGTTGTAATGCAAGGATAGAGTATCAACTGCAAACCTGATTTGCTGGTGCAAATAGCAATCTGGAACATTTTAAATCATATGTATGTGTTTATTTCTAAGATATGAAATGAAACAGAGCACAATATTTATCTCAAGTGCAAGCAAGTCATAATTAATTAGAATAAGCAAAGTTAAAGATATAAAAATAAAAGCCAGACTAACTCAACAAAAATGCATCAAGTGTTTCCAAATCAAAATAGAAACATAAATACTTTTTTTTTTTGAAGGAAAGAAACATAAATACTTGTTTTTCAGCTAAGAGAAATATAAAATATAAATACTACTACATAATCATATGCTATAACAAGAATATTAGCTATGGCGGAGTACTTGACAATGAAACTAGACTGTTAGTGTGAAGCCATACTTCAAAATCTCCCACGTCAATGTCCACAATCTTTGTCAACTGTCTGGTCTTCACATTGTAACCAAAATGCATTTTTGTAATGCCTTCAAATAGATTTCTTATTGGATTTTGATGTAGAGCTACTTGAAAGATGATTTGATCATCGATCCACAAACGAAAGGCCCCAAACGAAATAAGCTCATGACCACAAGCAGTCACACAATCAGAAAGTCCCATCTAATGATAAAAAGATCATTTTCTTGAATCAAAATCCAAAATGTAGATATTATATGTTGTATAATGAGGATCTTTACGCACAACGCAAGAAAGGCGATTTTTCGTCCATAAATATGTTGGATCCTCACCATTCGGCAGCTGGGGAAGTGGATATTCTCGTAGAATAATTTCCTTGTCAACATCCATCACAATCAATTCCTTTTTCGTTATCAAGTAAAGATCATTGCCTCCATTGTAAAGTGGTTACCATGAATAATGTTGTTGAAAGGGATCCTCTTTTCTAACTATCTCTCTCCATGACTTATCTATTCCAATTCTTAGCACATAGAAAACATACCAAAAAGCATTGGAAGTATGAAGGATATCTACAAAGAAAAGCTTGAATCTGATAGTGCCAGGAACACATGCCATTGCACATTGACGTCTAAAGCTAAATATATGTTGCCTAGAAATGGGAAAAGGAGGAATTCTAAGCCAACACTTGAGGAGGGGGTTCACAACAAAAATATCATCAGAAGAAAGATTCCAAAGCAACAATATGCCATCACAAGTACATATTTCTTGAGGTGTTCCCAAATTAGTCCTTTCAAATTGGCCATTCACACCATCTTTAAATTCCAAAAAATAAGAACTACTTTGTGTTGTGCGATTTTCAACGTAAAGACCAAGTTTAGAACGTGCACGACTTGTGCACATTTCAACAAAAATGGAGCTTGCAATAGTAGCAGCCCAAGGTTTGCAAACATATCTTGCAGAGTTAATCAGACAGTTAAGAGGGAACCAAAGTAAAGATATGAAGCATCAAGTCTTCAGGAAGCAACACCTTTGAAATCACTTTACAACTCTTAGCGGCGTGATCATGTGAGTTAGAGTCTGAATCGGAGCAAATTCCCTTCTTCTTGGATAGAATTATCCGGCTTCTAGGTCTATCCATATTTAATTAATAAATTAATGTTATCCTGCGACGATCACTGCATATAGTATATTAAAAAAATTAATTAAAAGGGATTTAAAATAAAGTTTCACACGAAAAAAAACAAAACTTGAGAATAAGATGCATGCTATGAAAAATGAACAAGATAAATAACAACGTTGAAGGAATCAGAATGTGTGTTTGTGTTGCTTTGTGGTTCGGCTTAAGCCCATTTTTCTTTCTTTCTGATTTTGTAACTTTACCCTCGTAATTAACAAAGAAAATTGTTGCTAATAAAAAAAATAAAAAAAATTATAGCTCAATAACGGGCCTACGACCTAGCATGTTTAGGTCTGGTCTAGACTAACTTTGTTTATTAAAAAAGTTAGGTTTAGTTTCTTAAGAAACTTATTTAAGTAAATAGGTTAATCATAGGCTATCAAAAAAGCATACAAAGTCTGATAACCGACATTTTTACGCATATCTATTAAAACTTAGATCGGATCCTAACTCCTAAATCATTCAAAGTTTATGTCTCAATTTTTTTGCTATATTTTGATATAATTTAGCTATTTTTTATTTTTGTTTTGTGCTTTATTTATGGTTATGCTTAAATATCTCGTTGCTCCAAAGTCAAACAATCTCAAAGCTTTTGTAGATGTTTTGATTGATTTCAAACCAACTATTGATTCTAAACAGAACATTGTTAAGCTCAATATTTTTAAACTTGTTGATATAGCGAAACACAAGTTTGTTGGTTGGTAATGAAGTTGATATGACCCAAGGTTCTATTAACACCTTTATCCGTAATGCAAGAAAGGCGATTTCCCATCCACAAAAAGTATTGTAGGCGGACCATAAAACATCAACACATGGGAAAATGAATATTGTCGTAAAATAAGTTCCTTGATAACATTCATCACAAACACTCTTTCACATGTTATCTAGTAAAGATCATTGTCTCCACTATAGAGTGGTTTCAAGTAAAAATGCCAATTAAGGTGAGCTTCTTTTGTATCTACCTCTCTCCATGAGTTATCTACATCAAGAGCTAATGACTGTGTAATGCAGAGAAATGGGAAAACAAGGAATTCTAAGCCAAACTTGAGGATGGGGTTAAGACAAAAGTTTTGCTATGACTATTCAAAAGCAGCAATATGCCATCACAACTACTGATTATATGGCTCATTCTTTGTGGTGTTCCCAAATCAGTCCTTTCAAGTTGGTCAATCACGCCATCTTTAAAATTCCAAGAAAAAAGAACTACTTTGTGTTATGTAATTTTCAACATATAAACCAGGTTTGGAACGTGCATGGCTTTCACAAATTTCAACAAAAAGGGAGCTAACAATAGTAGCAACCTAAGGTTTACATACACACCTTGCAGATAGGGGTGGAAATGAGTTAGGCCGAGTTGGGGTTTGTAAGGTCTAAGTCTGGTCTACTTCAAAAACTATAGGTCTGAGTCTGGTCTATTACCCGTCAAATATGCTCATTTTTAAGGTCTTTCCCGACCTTTTTAAAGGTCTGATGAAGCTTGAAAGCCTATTTAAAAACATATTTTACACTAAGGCCTAGCAACACCTATAAACTTACTACTAAATAGCTCAAATATTATGAAGGCCGAAAGCACACGAAGAGGTTTGCTTCTAAATAACGAAACATTACGAAAATCTAATCACACCAATATACCCACTGCTAAATAACCAAATTACATGAAGGATTGAATTTATAATAAAACTTCAACAATATCAATAATGGAAGAGATATTATATATAATAGGCTTAGTAGGTCAAACCTACGTGCTTAATAGGGTTTTTTGTAAGCGTAAGTCTGACCTATTTATTTAAATAGGCTTTATAAAAAGCATGAGTCTAGCATTCTTATTAAAGGAGATAGCCAGACAAGGCTTTAAATAGGCTAAATAACCAAATCACATAAAGGATTGAATTTATAATAAAAGTTCAACAATATCAATGGAAGAGATATTATATATAATAGGCTTAATAGGCCAGACCTACGAGCTTAATAGGATTTTTTGTAAGCTTAAGTTTGGCCTATTTATTTAAATAGGCTTTATAAGCTTGAGTCTAGCTTTCTTATTAATCGAGATGGATCAGGCAAGACTTTAAATAGGTTAGGCTATAGTACTGTGTCGCACAACCTAGCTTGTTCCCAGCTCTACTTGCAAGTTAAAAAGACACTTAAGGAACCAAAGTAAATATATGAAACATATGTCTTCATGGATAAGCAACTTTGAAATCCCTTTAGAATTATTTGAGTTTTGATATTCTTCGTAGCAAATGAATTTCTCTATGGATTTGATTGCATATATAGTTATATTTGAGTTAAAAAGAGTTAAAACGATGAAAACAATGCAGTCTATGATTTATAGGGTTTGAATTGAACAACAAGGATTGTGAGAGAAAAATAAAATAAAAAGAGATAATCGAGAATGATAACAACTAGTGATAAAAATTGATAATCATGTTATAATAACGGTACAAACAAGTAATGAATGAATTGAGAATAATCGTATATATTAAAATATGGAGAAATAGATTATGAATGACTGAGTGAATGATACCTAAAGAAGAAGAAACAGAAGAAGCTCTCAACTCGCTTCTCTCTATCTCGTTCTCTTCACGATTGCTTTTCGGTTTTGAGGGCAAAGACCCCTTATTTATTTATTTTAGAAAATTGTTCGATAGGCCCCTTCATTTACCCACAAATCCCTCAAAAAATCGCGTCAAGATCCTCTCGATTTATTTCTCTCTTCGTTTCCTCCATTTAGAGAGATAAAAACACGTAAAAAGTAAAAAATAATTAATGATGGTGGAACCCACTTAATGATAGGACCCACTACCTATTTTTTGTGTCTATCTCTCTCCAAATTGCATCTTTCATTTACTTGGAGAGGATCTTAACCCCCAAAAAATCAATGTCCTTCTCTTATCATAACTCCCGATCCTCCTTTATTTTTATTTATTTTTTCATTTTGGCAAGGATCGGAACTTACGAGTCGATCCGTTTGGATTTAGGACCCAAACCTTCCTCCATCAAGCTCAAACAAAATTTACATGACACTAATCATAATTCAACGAGCAATTCCACATTCAACAACGAAAACCAACAATCATAATTCAACAACAATAATTTAACAACGAAAATTGGCAACACAATTTAACCAAACTCTACCAACACTTTTGACACTTACAATTAGGGGTGGAAAAACGGGTTTGATCCATCAGACCGGCCCATTTAATCTTTCATTTTAGGCGGATTGGGCTAAGATTTTGAACTTACCCCTTATAGTTGGCCCGTCTCGTTTAACTCGTTGGAAAAAAAGGGTTGTGGTAGGGTGGGACAGGCTGGCCCGCGGATTCATTAAAAAAGTCTTATTTAATTTTTATTCTACTAATAATAAATAATAAATGTCTCAATTTTTTTGTTTTTCCATAAAAATAATTCACAATTCTTTATAAAGCAATCTTTTTCTCTTGATGTGAGATTAAAATGATTATGAAAAAATAAATTGACTTTTTATAATGGTATCATATTATTTTAATAACATTAGTCGGAAAAAAAAATTGAAAAGAAAAAATTAAACAGACTAGCCCGCTAGTACGCCTCTTGGCGGGACAAGGTGTGAGATTGAGCAAACCACCTTTAGTTGGCCCGTCCCACCACACCCAATTTGAAAAATGTTTTTCTCCCAACAAAAATTACTCGCTCCGAACCAAACTTTCGAAAATACCCCTGCGTGAGTTAACTCACACAAGTGGATACCACAACGTGACTTAAGTCACGCCGTATTTAACATCCGCGTGACTTGAGTCACGTTTCGAACACCAGCGTAACTTAACTCATGCAAATTTTAGTGTCTTATCCTTCATTGTTTTGTATTAACTTCATAGATTAAATAAAGCCTTTTTTCAAGAAATGTCTAACCAGGTTGTTGCTCATCATATTCCAAAACCTGTATCAAGAGAAACACGTGTTGATGGAACAATGTGAGCAAATCCACGCAAGATTACTTGCAAGCCACTTGAAACATTATTGTAATGGAACTGTGTGATTGACCACCGTTTTAGCTTTAATATAAAAATCGTGTCAATAAACTATTGGTAATCATCAATTAAGAGATTTCATTATGTATTGATACAATTGTTGGAATATGATGATATTTTTGGATTATGCTTTTGGAATTATTAACTGGCGTGAGTTAAGTCACGTATGTGTAAAACTAACACGATTAATGTGCGGGAGTTAACTCACGTTACATGAGTTAACTCACGCAGGGGCATTATGTTCATTTCAGTTGAAAATGCGCGTTTTTTGTTGGGAGAAGAGCAGAATTTCCCGATTTTTGGTGGGCTAATAGCGGGTTGGGCCTAAATGGGTGGGTTGGCCCGCATTGTCATCCCTATAAACAAACCTACAGATATATCACGTCCTCTTCATACACCATCCAGGAAAATATGGCGCTTACATCATTATCATCTTTAAAAATATTTGGATAATGAACCACAACACCTTTGTTGTTATCATCAATCAGATATATGTGTGGGATCTGAACAACAATATGAGACAGAATTTGATTTTCACTAGTATCATGAAATAAATAGTTAAGTTGCATCTCCAACTCAATCAACTTGTTAGTGGAAGCTACGTACATCACCACCGTCTTTTTCAAAGCTTCAAATATGACATGAACTTTGATTGGAGGCATGCTTGAGATATGTGGATACAGGAGAAATAATCAAAAGAAAATAAAAGTTTGTGAGTTCTAGATTTGATAGAAACATATATGATTATAAAAAGAGTAGTGTTAGCAACACTATCTTTTATAAAAAGTTCCTGCATTTCTTACTTTAGATGGTCGATCACCATTTTGAATTTGCATGAGTTCCTTGTTTCTCCACAAATTGGTCCTCCCATGTTTCGGCTTCCATTTTTCGTATTATTTCTACTCCATACAAGTGGGAGGTACTTTCAACATAATATGCACTACAAGAAAAATGCTTATTTTATACCAAAATCAGTATGATTTTCAGCAAGGCTTTGTGCACTCTGTCGGGGGGAAATAAAACCAAACACAATTAATGGCCTAAATTACAGCTCTTCGAAAGAATTTTCAACCAGAACTTCAACAATGAGGAAAAACTTCCTACCAATGTGAATCCATAAACCACGATATTTGTTAGTTGCAAGTAGCAAAACAATAATTTACCAAACACAATCAATTAGGCATGACAATAGGGCGGGGTGGGGATGAGTTTTGGCTTTCCCATTCCCATTCCCTACTCCCATATACTTATCCGTTACCCTACCCATATCCAAGGGGATGAGAAATTGAATCTCATCCCCGTCCCCAATGGGTTCGGGTATTCCCGCTTCATCCCCGTCCCCGAGTGAATCAATTTTTTTTAATAAAAAGAGTTTTTTTAAGCTTTAATGGTAATATTGTAATGCATTATCCAACAATTTGCGCTCATTTTAACATTTTTTTATCGAATAACTCGATTGCTCCTTTAACTATCCATGAAAGTTCTTATATCATGACAATTATCAAACCAAATAATATAGCATATCATTATCAACCCCATCAACAACAAAAAAGAATGACCTTTCTACATTCGGGTAGGGTTTGAGTGTGAGTTCGGGGTGGATACATATATCCCTGTTACTCATTCCGTACCTGTATTTTAAAATCAGAGAAAACACAAACCCATACCCAAACCCAGTCAAATAAAAGAAAACCCATCAAATTGGGGTTGGTTTAAGCGGGTACCCATGGACACGAGTTTTGTTGCCATGCCTACGATCAATGGCCTAAAAAGAAGTTTAAAATCCAATTTAATACTAATTCTTATAGTTACAACTTCTCACCATAATCATTAGTAAGAGAAGAAAACTATATAGCGATTATAAAATTTAATTAAACCTATTAGTAATCAACTGGCCAATGACATAATAGTCTCTTTAGATCTTAAATACAAATCTAAGAAAACTTTGCTTGAGGATATGTTAAAAGTTATAAAAGATATGTTAAACACACAAAGCATAAATCATGTTAAACTCAGCTAGGAAAATCAATTTAAAAATTGGTTGATATTTATGGAAATGCATTTATTTTTTTTGACAGATTATGGAAATGCATATTAAATATCAATCTCTGTGAAGATATTTTTATAAAAAATATCAACCCAGGGATATATATGACAAGGAAAATTCTATGGTGAAGTCGTGAAAATGACTTTTCTGATGAAGTTAACACTATAACATCAAAATTGTAGCGAGTAACACCCCACTGTTTGTACAGTGGCATCAAAAGTTCAGTCCCCATAGTATCATCAATTCATCAGATTAACAAGACTGCACTTAATCTAATTTTATCCTA
>Ga0315915_1004213_pt1 | contig 18204 bp, 14 predicted proteins | sample MpolbnodulesMG_FD_207738 | JGI IMG/M metagenome (GOLD analysis project Ga0315915, IMG submission 207738) | Medicago polymorpha root nodule microbial communities from Los Angeles, California, United States - branched nodules | ecosystem: Host-associated > Plants > Roots > Nodule | place: USA...
GACATATTCAACGGTCCGATTGATTATATTTGATAGCGTTAGTCGGTTGTGTCCGTTTTGATCGTCGGAGCAATGTCATTTCATGTCGACTAGGTTTCTAATGGGATAGTTCGTCAGATCGACTTACATCGAAGATTCCGATTTCTGAAATTTCAGTTCATGCTTCGTTCTTATTCCAATAAGGACATATTCAACGGTCCGATTGATTATATTTGATAGTCTTAGCCGATTGGGCCCGTTTTGATCGTCGGAGCAATGCCATTTCATGTCGACTAGATTTCTAATGGGATAGTTCGTCAGGTCGATTTACTTCGAAGATTTTGATTTCCAAAATTCTAGTTCCTACTTCGTTCTTATTCCAATAAGGTCAAATTCAATGGTCCAATTGATTATATTTGATAGCGTTCTTATTCGAATAAGTCGATTTTTTTTTTAAACAATAATTGATATGATAAAATTTTAAAAATTAATTTACACTGCACCCATTGTAAATATTATTATATTAAATAATATAATAATAAATAATTGAATAATTGAGCAGGTGGTCCATACTATAATTTGTTTGATAAATATATATAAATAATCGAATGTTTGATCACAATTCAAAACTGGTGATAGAAATAAAATAAAATAAAAATCATCAAAATAACCAATTGTATGTCTAGTGTAGTTGGTTATGTTTTCACTTAACAATGTAATAGGTCGCTATGCAATGCTGATTTTTTTATTATTTTTGGCAGGCGCATGATGCCTTCCAAAAGCCATCAAAATGCAATCTGATCAACGTTTTGTTTTTTATTTTCTTGTTTTTTTTCCTCTCATGAAGATGATGAATAAGTTGATGAAGATGATGAAGGAAGGATGAATATATGATGAAGATGATGAAAGAAAGATGAAGATGTTGATTTAATAAAAATCTGGAAGAGAGAGAATATGGATAAATAAAGAAATGGAAATAAAGAGGAGAGAGAGTTGGTACTAGAAGAAAAATCATGTGTAGATGGTGTACCACAATAACACAGAGACCAAGTAAATCTAACCGTTAAGATCATGAAATAAACTTGTCCATGGTGGAACATATGAAGCAAGTGGTCCATATTAAAATTTGTCCTACATCTGATGTGTCATTATTTGAAATCTGATTGGCTGAATTAAACGACTGCACCGAAGAAGTCAATTGCCCGACTTCTTCATAGAAGCTCCCCTCAGATTTTATATTCTGAAAAATGCTAACAATCTTGTTCAGATTATATAATCCGAACCAAAGATATTTATGTCATTTTTGCAGGGCGCGTGAGAATGCAGCAGGGTGGAAAAAATAATAGTCTTAGTTTTTTCAACTAGACCTGACCTATTTAAACAAAGTCCGGTTTGACTCGATCTATTCCCACCCCACTTTACATGAAGCAAAACTCAAGTGAGGTATATTTACATAAACTAATTACATATTTAAGCATAAATCTTATCAGTTTTAAACATTTACAAAGTACATAATAATGTAATCCGACTAAAATAACCACAATCCAACATCATACATATAAATATTTTATTACAAACATTATACATAGAAGTATACTGCTTCAAACATACGTAGTATTGTTATTGGAATAAGCCAAACACATTTTCAATTCACCATACACCTTTATAATTCCTTCCGCCCTTTATCACTTGTCTTTGGCACTTTGGCTACAATACCTCTAAGAAGATCAATGTAAAGTGGAAGTTGTGCTACTGCATACCAAGTCACAGGGAAGCAAGTGACTATATAAATGAGGAACACAATGTGCTTGTATTTTTGGTCAATCAGAAAGAAATGGCCAGAGCAGAAACCAGTGAACATGGCAACAATGGACAAGAAAAGAGAACTTAATCCCAAAAGAAGTTTCCTTGGCAAATCAATTTTGTAATTTTGTGGTTCTTTTCGAGAAGTGACTATAGAAAGGAACATTATAAGTGCAGTGACAGAGAAACAAAGACCAACTACGGATGACAAAGCAAATGCTTCGAATCCAGGCTTTCCTTTCAATGATGGTTCACCTGTTTCACCGTTGTTGCCACCCGGCACAGTGCTTGATGATGCGAAGGAAACACCAGCAAGTTGTGCTGCTACTACAGAGCATGATTCAGAAGTTTCCTTGAGCCACCCACTAGCATCATTTATCAGTAATTGATTTGATTTCTCTAATAATTCTTCTGCTTTTTCGTCATTTTTGTTGTTTCTAACTGTAAAATGCGCTGGTGCCAGTCTTTTAGTGTACTGCTCCACGGTGCGAAAGTAGTAAGAAGGGTAAAATTATATTAAATTAACACGAGAGATTATATCAAACAAAATTTTATCGATTTTAGTGTTCATAGTTCGAATTGGTCACCCAACTCAAACCAAAAACAATTGTTTGTTATAGTCAATGGTTTTGGTCAAATTCGACTCAACCTAACTTGCTAACTCATTCACGCAATCAAAATATCAGTACTGGTCAATCGATCAAGATTAGAGGGTCTAGGTTCAAGCTCGGTACTTTGAAATCTGCCTTATTTTAGAATGTCTGATCTTGATGGAACGATCTCTGATGTCAAGACTGCGTGAACACATAATCCCTTGACTACTGTGAATCTGAATGAAAAAATAAAATAAATACCTCAAACCATTTGATATGCCACATCATTTGAAGGGCAGCACTAGATATGTAACGATCTCGGTCACTTCGTGTAGCTGCTAAATGTAACACAGTGTTCTCTTCCTTATCCACTCCTTGGATTAGAGTATCAAATATTGCCATTTTATTGCACTTTTCAAAATGTTTCCTTAATGCCTCAACGACATTGGTTCTCTTGTTCTCAACTGCTACAAGTAATACATTTCTATTTTCCATGTTAACTTCGTATATGGAACTTGGTATTTTTGTTATAAGCTTTTCTACTATTTCAACTATGCCATTTCTTGCTGCAGTCAAAATTGCTGTCTCACTTTCCAAAATTGCTTTCTCACGTTTAGGTTTTGCAGAAATCGTTGGCTCCTCATTGTTATCTCCTACAAGTTTCATTTATGTTATTTTCAATAATATTTTGTAATATTGATTTAATTTTTGGTCTTATCCTTCTGATTTTTGGGGGAAGGAAGTCGTGGTAACAGGAAGATTAATCTGGAGATAATTAGAGTCTAGTCAATGATTGTTTTAGTTAGGATCAAAACTCAGTTCTACTAAATGAAGTGTCCTTAATTAAAAGGTCAGTAATCACTTGAGTTCTCCAAAAACGGTTGTAAAACAATCATTGGTTTCATTTTATTAATTAATAATAACTCCCCCTTCCTTAATTTAAAATAAAAATACAATGATATGTTTTGTGTGAAATCAAATGAGTTTTATGATTAGATTACCCACGTATAACCCCTTATGATTAACTCGAAATGACTCTCTCTAGTCTTAAATATAAGTGAAATTGGTCGAAGAAAATTGATGTATTTGCAAAGAGACCACTAAAATTAAATGATCAGATACCTTGAATTGGGTTGTAACATAACACGACATCTGTTCCACTCACATCTCCTGTTGGTTTGGCGCCGGTTCCCAAGTACGATTCATAAGGATTCAACACAAATCCTTCAAAAATACGATTCTCCATAAATATGTTCAAGAGTTGACCACTCCATTTGTGCTTTTGCTTCATATTTTTAATTTCTTCAACCCCTTTAAGCAAATTTTGAACACATCCATAAAACAATAACAATCAAGGACACGACCCCAAATGAAAAATGTCTGGGCGAACACAATCAAATGAAAAATATTAAAATTACAAGACAAATCTCTTTTAGTTTTTTTTCATTTTTGTATGTACGCTCAAATATATTTTTATCCGAGGTTGTGTTCATGTAAGATTTTCTTTAGATAATGAGATTAACTAGGATTAGACACTTACCAACTCCTAAAAGGCCAAGGGTATAGATGTATACAAACTTCAAAAACCAAAGACATGTCTCATAGTTTTCTGGAAGAAGCATGCCTTGAGATGGAAACCATGTGTGTTGCTCTCCCATATTTTTAGATCCTGCAAAAACATAGCTTAAATTTTGTGCATTCTTAATATAAAAATATTTTTACACATTCTATCATTCTTCTTAGATGAAATCTATACAACCTTTTTTATTCTCAAAATGAGGGCCTCGTTCTATCCATGCCTCTCCTTAGAGAAAATTTTATACTATGGTGCTTTCTTGTGAAGGAAATTGGAGTCTGAGTCCAAATGGTTTCATTATCTATTTGATTTAGTCTATTTTGGATTTTTCGAAATCCAAGGTAGGTCAGATGTTCAATGAACTTTTTTACAATGCCATATTGTTTCAAATTGCATCGACCTCTGCAACGGCATTGAACCGCATTTGCGGTGTGATCTTCAATAAGAACTACATCATGGCCGCATTGGACTATTTTAATCATTGCAATAGCCTTATCTTCCTCGAAATCTTCTAAGTAAAAAAATAAAATTGAAGACCTCAAAACCCTTATCTACTTCAGACCCTGGCCAAATAGAAAAAAAATCACAACGTACTTATATAAGAAAGATTTAATGCACATACCATTTGCAGCATTAGAAGTAGTTTGTTCCATCCGCAGCATTTGCTTAGCAAAACATATAAGTGGATAAGCACATTCTCGACATTTATGAATAAATAGATAACATGTGGCATAGTTCTTTGGACAATATTTTTGTGGGTTTGACTCATATTGCTTCAGCCCATAATATTCGATTGCTTCTTCAACGTTTAGGGTTCCCGCAGGTATACCTTTTGATAGTGTGTCATAACATTAGAGCAATACATTGAAAATTGTCATGCATAAATATATTTCTAAAGAACAAATTATGAAAACACCAAATTATGAAAGTGGATTTTTGCACATTTTAATCTTATTATACCTTCATTTAATCCACCGATAAATTCCTATTTTTTTGCACAAAATTTCTCTTTCCAATAAATTTAACGTGTTATCTTTCTCTCATAACAAACAATTGTTAGTTACTCTCTCTTTCTCGAACAAATTTTTATTTTTTTTTGCACACACTTTATCTCTCTCCCATAACAAATAATTATCGATAATTTAAATATTATAATCTAAATATCATACACATATTTTTAAATAATTGCAAAGCAAAATAAAAATTATTTCATGTTCACATTAATCAAAAGTTAAGAAAATTTTAACTTTCTTTGAACTCATTTAATCAAAATTAAGACTTCAACTATGGTTTCAACCAATACTATCCTCACACTATGTGACATAGATTTGAATGTTGAAGATAACAAAAAAGCATACATTGTTTTAAAAAAAAAACTATGCTTAAAAAAATAAACTTTAGTTTTGAATTTCCAAATACATAGCATTTTAAAAAGAAAGAAACTTTGTTTAAAAAAACTAACTTTACTTTTCTAAATACATAGCATTAATTAATTTTATTAAAAAATATAAGAGTAATTGAGAAAGGGTATAATTGACAATCGTACCATTAAAAATACTAAAACGATAGTTAAATAAAAACAATCCTTCATCAAACGACAATTAAAAATAAACGGAGAGTGGAGATTAAAATGTTTAAGGTGGGTACAATGGTATCTTTAAACTTTGATTGACTATGTATTTATTTATTTAAAAATCAAATCAATTTCTTAATGAATTTTGTCAATAGAGTATTGAATTTCATCAATGTTTAAACATACAAGAGAAATGTTAATATAGAATATCATGCATGATAGTTAGCTATAAAACCATATGTTCCCAAGACAATGAGTTTCTTCTCAATTTATCTGCAGATAGTAATGTACAAAAATATTTAAATGTTGCACACTTACAGTGGTAAAGAATCTTCTTCCACCATATCATCTTGTATCCGCTTTTGAATGCTGAGGGCCTGGTAGCAAGAAGTTTGAGAGGACTTAATCCAAGTTTGTTTTGAATGACGATAAGATCAGGATATTTATCTATTATTATAAGTGCCAAATCTGTTGCAATATACATAAATATTAGTAGGGAAATGTTAAAGTGTGTCTTAGAACACTAGTTAAAGAAATTAATATAAATATTGCACTGAAAAATGATGAAAAATTGTATATTCAACTTTATGAAAGTCAAAGAATTGTTGTTTTGAATGACGATAAGATCAGGATATTTATGTATTATTATAAGTGCCAAATCTATTGCATTTTTCTTAGTAGACCCTTTTTCTTTTTCATTGCATTTTTCTTCCTAAATTCCCTAAGGTTGTTAAGGAAACCATTAGCTTATTTTTTCCTAAAAAAATTGCTTTTTCTTTTGATTGAGAAAACATTAGTTTATTTGAGCATTACGATAGAAAGTGTAGCATATTCAACTATCAATCTATAAGGTATTGGTTCCTTACAAATCATAACTAACCCGTTAACACCCATTTCCATGTTATTTTTATTTTTATCTTTCCACAAAATACAAAAGTGGGTTATTAATTAGAAAAAATGACTAATTAAACATCCATACCATGTCCAACATTGGGCACATTAGAAAAACTATATAGCAATTCATGAATTTGGATTGTCTACGATCACGATTGCACGCAGTCAATACATCAATGGTTGTTTGATTGAAATTGAACTGTCTAAATTTCAAACAAAAGATCATCGATATGTTGATTGTATCAATGATTGCATGCAGTCATCGACTACAGAAAAACCCAAATTCAAAATTTATAATATGAAGCAAATCATACAATTTAATTAAAAGCGTGATAATTACCAAAAAAATCTCTCTGGATGGCACAGTGAAGAATACTATCCCCATTGCTTCGAATAAGATCTTTAGTATAAGAATAGTTACCACCACAATCACTTCTACCTGGTTTAAACTTGATGAGATAGACAAACGTTTGTTTTTGCCAGGAAAGTGCAGCAAGGAAAAATGGAGTTTCTCCATTATTGTTATCAATACCAATCAAATACTTCCTTTCACCACCTTCTCCTATGATACATTCACATATATCTTTGAATCCTCTTGATGCTGCAAGGTGCAAAGGAGTGTCACCTTTTTCATTCTTACATTCAAGGGCCTCCACATTATTGTGACTTAAGATTGAATTCACAAGACTTTTAACTATTTCCTCATTGCCATCATTTACTGCCACGTGTAGTGCTGTTCCTCTACTTTTGTTGATCTCTATTGTGCTAAACTTAGGATCTAAATTGTATAATTTCTCAACTTCTTCCCAATTTCCTTCTAATGTATATCCCTTTAGCATGTCCTCTAGCATGTCCTCTGGATACACATTTACGACATGAAAAAAAAAAAGGATTAGAGTTATTCCTTGCTTGGATAAACAACTTAACTAAAGGTTTATAGCATAAACACTTATTATATAAGTTATTTCTATAATAAAAGATAAAATAAGTCAAACTATTTTCATATAACTTATAAAAACCTCGAGCATATTCTTTATACTAGAAATTTTATAACTTTTGCGAATAAATTAGAAACAAATTATATGATTTTTTTTTAGCAAATGGGTGTTGACGGATCTGCAACACCCTAAATAAATTAAAATAAAATAGAAACAGTACAAATTATATGATATTTTTATCACTATTATATAGGGGTGTTCAAAACCGAACAAATTATAACATTTCTATAGAAGTATTATTTGGTCACTAATTTCAACTATTTTTATTAGTGATTAATTTTGGTTGGTAAAAAATATAAACTACGTACCTTCAGTGGTGTGTATGGTTTTATAAATAAATTCTCTCACTTCTCTATTGCTCATGGTGGTCTTTGGTCTTCAAGGTTGAAACACCGATGGAATTGAAGGGTGAAAATACAATGTGAGATGGGAAAAAGAAGTGGAGCCCTTTATATGTTTCCAACTTTGTTTGTGCATATTTTAGTGAATTTGAAGGATATGATAATATAAAAAGAAATGATTCCTAACATGCTTTAGAACACAGTAGCACAAAAATTAAAGTGAAAAGGAAAAATATATATTCTAAACAAAGTTTGCTTCTCAAGTCTACAAGTTAAGTATATTATATAGCATGATTATTAGAAATCAATAAAATTCATGAAAAAACACACGTAATTTTACATGTTTTTTGATTTTTTTAATGGGGAGAAAATAGACCGAAAGAAAAAGAAGAGGGGAATGTAGCAGGGGCTGTTGAAATATTGCACATGTACAATAGAGTGTGTTTAGGCTATATTTTTTTGGCAAAAAGTTCAATTTGTTTTATTAGATAATAAGTCTTTAATACAAGACGGTACATCAATAAATAATTAGGAGTTACTTTCTAATAAAGTTGTTTGTGCACGTAACTCGTTAGCGACTCCATTTATTTACCTCTGATTAAACTCAACCATAGAGTTGTTAAAAGAATCTCCAAATAGTTGCTTGCTTACGGTGGCGAATAATACTGCCAAGGTCATTGTTATTAGTATTATTATCGTCAACCATAGAGTTGTTAAAAGAATCTCCAAATAGTTGCTTGCTTACAATGGCGAATAATACTGCCAAGGTCATTGTTATTAGTATTATTATCACCATTGAAAGTATTGATGACGACCTTCGAATCAAGAAAAAAATGCATGCTATCAAACCCCAAATCAGCCACACACTACAATGCTTCACAAAGCCCTAATGCTTCACCAATATCTGCCGAACATAATGGAAAAACCATATGGTTTTCGCTAGCACAAAACAACAATTGACATCACAATACACAAGCCAATGCAAACCTTATTTTTAGATGAAGAGAAGAATGCGTCAACATTATATTTAAGTTTATTTGGGATGGGTCATTGTTCTTTACGTAAACACACTTCGACTTGAGTTTGGGTTAAAAAAATTCAACAAGGACAAATTAAACTCAACTATTAAATTTTTGCGGAAAAAAGATTTATAATATTTTAAATGTATTAACTTAAATATTTTTATCTATATAAATTAAAATATAGTGTAAGAAATTGTAAGGATATAAAAAAACAATTATTTTATTCTATAAAAGAGTTAAAATCAGTTTTAACTTCTACTAGTAATTAAGAGTTTTATGAAAGAACTAGTAATTAAGAGTTGAAAATAAGAATTATTTCATTTATCAAAAAGAATCATGTGTATATATGATATTTCTTCTTTATTTTCTCTTACGTGCTTCCTCATCGAGCCTAGCATAATCACGTGATTTAACGATCGTACGGTGTTTGAGTCGCACGTATTAATGTTTGCATTACCTTTTTTTTTTATTTTTAAAAGATGTTATCTTCATTTATATGGACATTGCATAATATATGTAGAGATTGAGATTTGAACCTTAAAAGTTCAACTTATTCGTTTTTAAAAAAGTAATTTATAATTTTTATTTAAAGAAGTTAAAATGGATTAAATTACCGAAAAGTTTAATCTCTCAAACACAAGGAGTGTCAGAGGAGAACTAAGAAGAGAAAGTATATATTACATCAAGTTTCCAAAAACGAGGAAAGCTAGCACTAATGCCACAACTTATATAATTAATAGTCTACTTGACAAAAAAAGATAAGTTATTACTTAAAATGAAAAAAAGAGACGTTATCTTCGTTTATCCAAAAAGAAAAATGACATTATCTTCTTGGCAAAATATAAGAATAGGAATGAGACCATTCATTTGCTTTATTTTGCCCTTTTCTGCAGCACCTTCCTTACTTCCAATTTAAGCGAATGAAAAATAGAATGTTTCTTCCATGCTCTTTTTGATTTTGTAACTTTAGCCTAAGATACGTGTTTAGAAAAAGCATGCATGTATCGTCGTGTTTCTCATGTTCTTCATCATGGTCTCTTCCTAATTAGACCGAAGTCACAAAAATAAGCTAAATCAAATTGAAAATATGCGTAAACCACGTATTTAACTAAAATGGTAGTGGTGACGGCTAGCGGTGATATATGTAATATAAAATAATATAATATGGTATTGTAATGAGAAGAAAAAGATATAAATAAAATGAATTGTTGAATAAAGTTGGGAAATTAAAGATGCCCAAATATCATTGTTATTAAATTGTGAAAGTGGAATTTTTATTTTTCTAGGGATTGTGAAAGTGGAACGATGTTCACCTCATTTGTAACAATAGAGAAAACATTGTCGGAAATTTACCAAAAGTTATTGCGAAAAATGTTAAAGTGTTCTAGCTAAAAAGAAAACAATAGGTAAACTACAATTTTGGTTCTTGAATTCGTAACTCGTTGTTATATATTTTTTTTTGAAAGAGTAACTCTTTGTTATATTGATCCTTGACTTGATAAAAATTCATATAAAACCTCAACTATTTGATTTGTTAGTCATTTTAGTCTTTAACCTCAATTTAACTGTGTCAAAACTCTGCTGAAATTGTTGCACATCAAAGTTCACTTAGAATTTCATATAAACTTTCATATATTAGAAATTCCAGAGTCTCAAGAGTCTTATTTGATTTCTATTGTGAACAACACTGATTGTATATCAAGTGTTCAACCTCAAACATTTTTCTGTGTAATTGTGTTTGTTTAGAAGTCTCTTGCTTTTGTGTTTGAGCATAGAAAATCTCTTGCTTGTATGCTTGAGTATTTGAAGTCTCTTGCTTGTGTGCTTGAGCATTTGTAATCAGATACTGATTTTAGTGAACTCTCCTTGGAAGTGCAAGGGGGACATGCCTACTTTCGGATTGTGGAAGGAACCTGTATAATTGTTTTGCGTCTTTCTCTTCTCTCTTTATCTTTACATTATCCGCTACATTAGACTCTGAACTTTATCAAACTTTGAACATTGGACTTAGTTTTAAAAGAAGAAAAAGTTAACACAATTCAAATCTCTCCTTCTTGTGTTTTTCTCATCTTCAATAAATAGCAAACTAGTGATTAAAAAACAACATCAAAACATGAAAGGAGACATTTGAAACCTAAGAATAAATCATTTATAAAGGAAATTAGGATGGCAATTCCTATTTGTAAAAAATTTATCTGAAACAAAAGATGAGATTAAATTCTACCAATAAATATATTAAAATAAAATATGAAATTCTAGCACGTTAGTTTTGAGATGTTTTATGCGATGTTCCAACACCAGATGCACAAATACGAATGTTGAATTTAATGTTTCAACACCAACTAACACAAATTACGTAAAAGTAAAAGACACGAAAATAAAAGGCACAAGAGAATTGTTAACCCAGTTCGGTGACAAACACACCTACTCTTGGGGCTACCAGTCAAGAAGGAAATCCACTAGTGTAGTTCTCATTCTAAGTTCTCAGTAAACTCCTCGTTTACAACTCTAGACCTAGGACCTACCCGTCTTGACTTCAACCTAGGAACTCTTAGATTTGAGATCCCATCTCACTTCCCTCAATCAACCACAACCCCTATGATTATCAGATTACAACTCAATTTGGTGAAGTTACCTTCAAAAACAAACTACCTCCGTGCTTTACAACTTTGGAGTAGCAATAAATTACAACTCAATAAAACAGTCCTATGCTTGCATCAAGGTGATACAAGAAAGGCTCGTAATTAACAAACTAAAACTCAGTCCTTATCATGTATCAAAATGATACAAAAAAAAGGCTCACAAAGAACAATGACTCAAAACCCTAAAAACTCTATTCTCTTGAATGACGGCTTGAATGAATAATTAGGTCTTCTAGTCTTGTATATATACTGAAGCAGCACGGGATTTATTAGCTTGTTGGGCTTCAAAACATTGTAGATCCTTCAGCTGATCCACGTAACAAAAAGTAACAAATATAGCAACTCCTAAAAAGTAGGAACATCTTTAGGAACCGCCAAACACGACACCAAGGAATCCTAAAATATTATCAATACTTTAGGAACAAATCACCTAGAAGATTCTGGACAAAAATACGTTTACTTGGTGAACAAGAGATAAGGTGAGGTTTCCTTAAAAAGATAAAGTGCGTGAAAACCAAGCCACAAATCCAGGACACACTGAACCGTGCCAGGATGTTGGAACATCATATCCAACATCGTACAAGATGCTAGGATGTTGGAACAACATATCCAACATCATACAAAAGTATTTGTTTTAGCAATAATGAAGCCAATATACCAAATACCCAACAATCTCCCCCTTTGGCTAAAACAAATCGAGGCTATACAACATAGAGAGATTCCAAACAACCATTTCTTCAAATCAGCATTAACACATAACTATGAAGAAGGATGCACATCATATATCTAAAGGAATACCTTAGAAATAATTTCTTCAGTCACAACATAGTCAACAGACCTGAAGAAGTATAACAGAAATTCCAAAATATTTCTTGAGATGGAATTCCGTAGACAGGAGAAAATAAGGTATCACTAAAGAAACATCAGAGACATGCTGTAGTGGATTCTTCAAAGAATTTTGCCTCACAGATCACAATACATAGAAAGGGAATAAATAAATTCCCTCACACACATGCAGAAGAAACTTGGATGTTTCAACATCTAATCACACATCAGATAGGAAAAGTAAATTCCCAACAGAAAGGAATAAAGACTTTCCTATATTAGCAAGCATCAGACAACTAGATGTTTCACCATGCTTTTCAACATACCACCAATCAGCTTGAGCACTATCCAAGCACACATCTCAGTATCACTCCCGCTCAAAATAACATCCTATGAGTGAATACTAACCAGAAAATAACTACTACTCCCCCTGAACACATGCATGTATACTAGTAAAGGTAAACTTCAAAAAGCATACCATATGTAGGAATACTTCAAGAAGGTGGACCGATGTTTCAACATCGTTAGGCACATCAGCTCATCATCAGGTAACAAGTAATAGAATGTTCCAATATCCACATGGATCATTCAATATAAAACTTCAAAGTTACACAAATAATGTTCCAACATCTAATAAGACATTTAAACAGGGAACATACACATACCAGAAATTGCAAAAGAAATGCAAAATCAGGCATAAAAAGAATAATACTATCAAGCAAAGAAAATGAATAGATGGCAAAAAAGAAAATGACATGCATATATGGAGATGCATCTTACATCTTACTCCCCCTTTTTAGCCATAAAATATGCCAAAAGAAATTCTTCATATAGCAGAAACATAGAGCGCAGAAGGTACCAAAAGCAAGGAGAACTTTAACCAAGGCATAGCCCACAAACAAAGACGTGCAACAAGCAAAGTAGACAAGCACATCTTACACATCAGATCAATATAACTCCTCATGTAGGCAAATTTCTAACTTGCCCCTTAATTTTTCAAACTACTTAGCATCTAAAACTTTGGTGAAAATGTCTGCCAATTGTTCCTCTGCAGTTACATGTTCAGTAGTCACAACCTTCTCTTCAACAAGATCCTTGATGAAGTGATGACGTATGTCAATGTGCTTAGTTCTTCTATGTTAAATAGGATTCTTGGAAATATTAATTGTACTCAAATTGTCACAATATAATGTTAGAACATCTTGTTCAACATTATATTCTTTCAACATCTGTTTCATCCATACAAGTTGGGAACAACTGCTACTAGCTGCTATGTACTCAGCTTCAATAGTAGATAGAGACACATTGTTATGTTTCTTGCTAAACCAAGAGATCAAGTTGTTTCCTAGAAAGAAACATCCTCCAGAAGTACTTTTCCTGTAATCTGCACTTCCTGCCCAATCAACATCACAGTAACCAACCAACCAACCTAGAACATGTATTGTGGGAGTAAAAAATGCCATAATCACTGGTGCTATTGATATACTTCAGAATTATTTTCACCTGAGTGAGATGGCTCATTTTAGGTTCAGCCTGGTACCTAGCACACACCCCTACTGCAAAAGTTATATCAGATCTGCTTGCAGTAAGATACAGCAGACTTCCAATCATGCTTCTATACATGCTTTGATCAACAACAACACCATGTTCATCTTTAGACAACTTCAAATGAGTAGCTGATGGTGTTCTTTTATGACTACCATTATCCATTCCAAACTTCTTTACTATGTTCTTGGCATACTTACTCTGAGAAATAAATATGGTGTCTTGCATTTGCTTGACTTGAAGACCAAGAAAGTAATTCAACTCACCCACAAGACTCATTTCAAATTTTGAATGCATCTGCTGGACAAAATGTTGAACCATCTTGCTCGACATCCCACCAAAAACAATGTCATCCACATAAATCTCTGCTATCATCAGTCTTCCATCATCATCTTTTACAAACAAGGTCTTGTCTGTTCCTTCTTTTCTATAGCCTTGGTTGACAAGAAACTGTGAGTCTCTCAAACCATGCTCTAGGTGCCTGTTTTAAGCCATACAAAGCTTTCTTCAATTTGTAGACATGATTGGGAAAGCTAAGATCTAGAAACCCTTTTGGTTGTTCAACATATACTTCTTCATTTAGATAGCCATTTAGGAAGACACTTTTCACATCCATCTGGAAAAGTTTAAATTTGAGAATACAAGCCACTCCCAAAAGTAACCTTATGGACTCCAATCTAGCAACAAGAGCAAAAGTTTCATCAAAGTCCAGCCCGTCTACTTGTGTATAACATTGAGCAACTAATCTTGCCTTGTTTCTAGTCATTGTTCCATTCTCATCAAACTTGTTCTTGTAAATACATTTAGTCCCCATCACATTCATGCCTTCTGGTCTAGGAACCAAATCCCATAATTCACTTCTCTTGAACTGATTCAATTCCTCTTGCATTGCATCAATCCAGAATTCATCCGTAAGAGCTTCTTTAACATTTTTAAGTTCAAGTTTGGACATAAAACATGAATTAGAAATCACTTCATTGGATCTCCTGGTAGTGATCCCTTGATCAAGACTTCCAATTATAAGATCTTGAGGATGATTCTTCCGAACCTTGATGGAAGGTCCTTTGCTTGTTGACATGTGATCATGTTCATCTTGCTCAGTTTCTTCTTTCTCAGTCTCAGGTTCATTCACTTGTGTAGGCGCATTTGTTTCCTGAACATATGTTTCTACATCCGTTTCAACATCTGGAACTTTTTCTATAAAAGCATCATATATCACCACATTGATGGACTCTATTACAGACTTGCTTATGGTATTGAATACTCTGTATGCCCTGTTGTTTTTAGAGTACCCAAGAAAGATTCCATCATCACTTTTAGGATCCATTTTCGTTATATGTTCTCTACCTGCCAATATGTAACACTTGCTTCCAAAAACATGAAAATATCTGACAATAGGTTTTCTTTCTTTCCATATCTCATATAAGGTAGTTGTGGTGCCAGACCTCAGAGTAACCCTGTTGTGAACATGACATGTTGTATTCATAGCTTCAGCCCAAAAATAATAAGGTAGATGTTTTGCGTGAAGCATAACTCTGGCTGATTCTTGTAGGGTTTTGTTCTTCATTTCAACTACACCATTTTTTTGAGGTGTTATAGGGGAAGAAAATTAATGTTTGATTCCTTCATTAAAGCAAAAATCATTGAACTTTGCATTTTCAAACTCTGTTCCATGATCACTTTTGATCCTCAAAATGGCACTATCTTTCTCTCTTTGCAATTGAGTACACAAGTCTTTAAACACATCAAAGGTATCTGATTTTTCTCTAATAAAGTTCACCCAATTAAATCTTGAGAAATCACCAACAACCACAAGAACATACCTTTTTCCACCAATGCTCTCAACTTGCATAGGTCTCATCAAATCCATGTGAAGAAGTTCAAGAACTTTGGAGGTTACTTGATGTTCCAACCTTGGATCAAACATCCTAGTTTGTTTACCTAACTAACATTCACCACATATGTCACCTTCAACAATTTTGGGTTTGGGAAGACCTTTGATTGCTTCTGCTGAAATGGCCTTCTTCATGCCTTTTAGGTTTAAAATGCCAAGTTTTTGATGCCACATTTTAAGCTATTCTTCTTTACTCATGAGGTAAGCGGACAACTGAGCTTCTTCCTGAGGTACCCATAGGTAACAATTGTCCTTTGATCTTGTACCTCTCATATGGACTTCTCCTTTCTCATCAGTAATCTAACACTCAGGTTTGCTGAAATTTACTTTCATTCCTTGATCACACAGTTGACTTATGCTAATCAGGTTGGCAGTCAAACCTTTTACTAACAGCGCATTGTCAAGTCTTGGTAATCCATTTTTGATCACATTACCAATACCTATAATTTTTCCTTTAGCTCCATCACCAAAAGTAACATAGCTGCTAACATAAGGCTTCACATATTCAAGATATTTGTCAACTCCAGTCATGTGTCTTGAGCAACCACTGTCAAAGTACCAGTCTTCTTTTGATGATACTCTTAAAGTAATGTGAGCTATCAACCCAGCATTATCACACTTGGATATCCACTTCTTCTTGACCTTACTCCCTTTTGGTTTAGTTGGTCTTTGTTGAGATTGTTTAGGATGTCCATACAAATGGAAACAAAATGGCTTAATATGACCTCTCCCTTTACAGTAGTGACAAGTCCAGGCACGATGTAATTTCCTGCTCTTAGAATTTTGATGTTCCTAAGAATGTTGCAACATTGACTTACTCATGGAAGAGTCATCTTGGGCTTGTTGTTGCTTCATTGCTAAACCACAGTCCTCAGGAGCATAGGCAAAATTCATGTTTCTTTGTCTCTTGTTTAGAGTTTTATAATAAAAAACAATACCTTTATGTTTTTCTTTATTATGTCCTTCTAGGATTTCCTTTAGTACATTAGTGCCTATGGTCATCATCCTGACTTGCTTCTTCATATGTTCTAGTTGAGAGTTTAGTTGGATTACCTCATCATTAATTTCAGAAATTTTTGCAAGATGGTCTCTTTTTTCAGCTTGCAGCTGACTGATGGCATTCTCCTGCTTCTCAACCAACTAGCACATATCAGTACTTCTGGCAATCAGTTCATTGTAAGAGGCAGCTAACTCTTCATAAGGGAGTACTTCATCACATGAATCAATATCTGACATTACTCTACCAGTCAAGACAATGACATGTTTAGTAGATTCACTCTCAGCTTTTCCTTTTGAGTCATCTTCATCAGACCAAGAAACAACCAAACTTTTCTTTTGTCTTTTGAGAAACGTGGCACACTCTGTTCTGATGTGACCATATGCTTCACATTCATGACATTGGACCCCCTTTGATTGATTGATCTTCTCACCAGTTCTTGCATTCTTCATATTTCCAGGTTGATTATCGATGTTGGATCTGATATTCTGAACATTTGACATGGGTCTTTTGTCAACTTGCTTCGAGATTCTCCTGATTTTTTTTCCAAGTAGCACAATATTTTTTGATAAGCTTTCATCATCCTCATGATTTCCTTGTGTCTTTTCAGCATCTACATTTGAAACAAAAGCAATGCCTTTGCCTTTCTTGTCAGTTTTGTTATTGACATTTAATTCAAAATTCTGAAGAGATCCAATCAGCTCATCAACCTTCAAGCTTGAGATGTCCTATGCTTCTTCAATAGCAGTTACCTTCATGTAAAATCTCTTAGGTAGAGATCTGAGAATTTTTCTCACAAGCTTTTCATCAGAAATTTTCTCTCCAAGGGAGTGAAAAGTGTTAGCAAAATCAAGGATGTTCAAGTGATAATCTTGTATGCTCTCTTCTTCCATCATTCTTAGATTCTCAAATTTTGTAGTAGGAAGTTGAAGTCTTACAATTTTACTTTAGATGTACCTTCTTGAGCAGTTTTGAGAATATCTCAAGCATCACTAGCCACAGAGCATTGCTTGATTAATCTGAACATATTTTTGTCAACCCCATTGAATAATGCATTCAATGCTTTGGAGTTACCAAGAGCTAACTCATCTTCAGCAACAGACCACTCTTCTTCTGGTTTTAGAATAGTTGTCATGTTCCCATCTGCATCAAGAACCACAGGATGTTCCCAACCCTTCAGAACTGACTTCCAAGTCTTGTTATCTATGGATTTAAGGAAAGCCCTCATATGTGATTTCCAATAATCATAGTTGGTCCCATCCAACAGAGGTGGTCTGTTCACAAATATTTTTGCCTTGTCCATAACGCTAGAAAGTGTCTTCCCTCTGCTCTGACCCTAAACTTATTCCTTTTACTTCATTGTTAAAATCTTTGAACAATTTCAAAGTTTTTTTTTTGAATCGTGTCAAATACACTTTGCTTATCTACTAAATGATTTAGTAATGTTAGATGAAGTAATAGAAACAATATCTAGCAAATATGTTTAGTTCTCCATATACATCTCATATGTATATAAACTCAA
>Ga0315915_1004214_pt1 | contig 18204 bp, 9 predicted proteins | sample MpolbnodulesMG_FD_207738 | JGI IMG/M metagenome (GOLD analysis project Ga0315915, IMG submission 207738) | Medicago polymorpha root nodule microbial communities from Los Angeles, California, United States - branched nodules | ecosystem: Host-associated > Plants > Roots > Nodule | place: USA...
CCATCATAATTATAGATCCTAATTACTATTGATCTCATATATGCTATGTACATTTACAGATTAAGTCAAACTTCAAAACAAGTGTTAAAATTGATTTACCTGAAGAAGTCCAGCGCATGGCTGCTTATGTGTTTCATCCAGATAAAGATTTGGGGTATTTTCACTTCTAATCACAATAACTGGTTTACATTCATCTTACATGACCATACATTATATACTATCTATTGAATCTGAGTGTTCCAATTTGTATGAAGGGAGTGTTTGTTCAAGGCATCAGAAATTAAAGCAAGTCGCAAGATATTCCAAACTCTATGTCCCGGAAATGTTGTGGCATCAGAGGTAATTTACAAATAAAATCAAAATGGATCATATATTCAGGGACTGAAACACCTAATGTTTTTGTAATCTTAATGAAGATTTTGTATATCATGGCCATGAAGACTACATGGGTTCAGAGGCAGGTCCCTGCCAAAACCGTCTGGACACTCCCTCCATCATTCGCGGTAAAGTAGTCTTTGTTAATCTAGATAACCGAATGTTAAAATTATTTATATACAAATCAATATTCATTCTAATCAATAATATTAATGTAATTGTCTACTAGATTGATGTTATTGGTTCTACGTCAATTCAAGAACTAATCAATGATTATGCGGAAATCTGGATGCCGCCATTTGATGACTTGAAATATGTAAGTCATTATGTTCAAGTACATATAAATTATTAATAGGGATCCTCAGTCTATTAGTAATGTAAATACATATTTTGGTTTCATGTACATAGGTTTATGTTCCCATCAGGGACTCATGTGATAATTGGTTTCTAATGGTGATATCAATTCAAGAGCAAATGGTTTACCACATGGACCCATGTGTTGCAGCAAATGCTATCCCACCTAGGTTCAGGATGATGAAGAAAATGGTATTAATAAAAACCACATAGAAAATTTTGTTTTTTCAATCTATTTTGACCCTCCCCTCTAACAATTACCAATACTCATTGCAGTGGGAAGCCATTACACAAATCATGAAATCTGACCACTACCCACCATATTTCTTGCAAACCCAATACATTAATGGTGAATGGGATATATCCGATCCAATTGGAATGGTAACTAATGACTACTGGTGAGTCAAGTGTATATATATCAATGTCGCAAAACAAAAATATGAATGTAGCATAACCTATTAACAATTTATGTCTTGGTTACTCAGCCAACATTCTGGACTTTGGGTTCTCGGATGGATGGGAATGGAGGACATGTTTCAGCCAAACACTAGTGGCTTGGTGGGTGATTTGTTTGAATAAATAGATATGATATAATGTTAAAATTTGATACTTATAACATGGTTGTGTTTCAGGTACATGAGGATGTCATCAGGATGACGGTGGCCATGGAGATAATCATGTGGGAACAAAATGAGTTAACCGGAAACTTGAAGGCAAAGTCAGAAGACAATTGGCTGTCTAAGCATTAGGAATGACCCATATTATGTAATTGAATTTTTTTAATGAAACTTAAGTTGCATACGACATTTTTTGTAATAGAAATTGATGAGGTTAAGGGACACATGACATGTGATCCAATATCTCTTCTTGACAGAGTTGAAGAGATGAAATGCTCTCTCCTAGTAACCAATAGCAAGACAAAATGAAATTAATATTACCATATGAGGAACTGCATATAACTTAAAGCAACTTAGGAACTGCAACATATAGCAAGCCAACAATCACAATACATTTTTCATGACAAAACACAACTTAAAACAACAATCAAAAGAAAACAACTTAAAACATAATAAAAATTCCTTATAAATTACGACTACTACATTGTTTACCACGACCAAAAGGCTCTAATTTTTCCCCAGCATGCAACCATTTTTTCTTTCATTAGCATGACATGTTTATACTTTTCCTCCGCCTCTACCAACACTTGCTGCAACCTTGTGCGCATTTCAAGTCCACTAGTAATCCTTCCCAACAGTTGCTAGTAACGATCCCTTGATGCCTCAAGTTCTGTGTCAATCTCTCTAGCTTTCACTTTCTCTGCAGCAAGTGCCTTCTCTAAAACATCAATACAATTACCAGAGGCACTTTTGGCCGTCAATAGATCAGACATTGTTTTCTCAGCAGCAAAACGTTCATCATTCATCAACCTCCATTCTTCTTCAAACACAGCAGATTCTTGTCTAACCATGTTTGCCCTTAAAGTATCATCATCGATGCTAGCTATATCGGATAAAAACATGGTTTCCAACGCAATACTTGAACTTACTAATCCTTTCTGAGCATCATTTAGATGGAACCTTAAGGGACAGACTTGGTTTAGAATTTCAGACAACTGGTTTCTAAGGCTTGGATCAGAATACACGACATCAAATGGATGATCGACAATTTCTTTTAATTGCTCAACAAGATCGGTTACCTTGACAACATTAGTGTGAACATACCTTGGATATGAATTCGCCGTTATTTCTGACATCCTCTATTTTGGTATAGGTGTAGCAACTGCTAACTATTTATATACTAACTTTTGTTTGGTTACAATTTATATACTAACTTCTCTAAACTTTCTAAACTGATAACTTAGATAACCTCTCTAAACCAACCCAATTTATATACTAACTTGTCAAGTCATTCAAATTCCTAAGTAGTAATAACTTCCTCAGCTAGTTATGACTAAATTTAATCCCAATTTCCCACATAAATCATGACTATCCCTATTCATCAGCACTTATAACCGTGTCTACAATACACATTAACTTAATTATTTATCTTCTCCATGACTCTGCCTGTTCCCATTCGTTTTCCCCAATACAGATCATTTGTTGTTTTAAGATCATTGCATCTATCTTTTTTATGTGGCATTCCATGTTTTAAGATTAATAATTTCCATCTGTATCCATATATCTTCACAATTCAACATTTAATTTCAATTTTTGTAATTCCTCTAAGTAATTAAGCAATATGCAAAACAAACAGCAACATCAATTGAATTAAAAAAAAACTTAATTAATCAATATTTAAATTTCTCAAGTAATTATCTTAACTGGTAACTCTGAATCAAAATTTCCAATGAGAAAAGTACCTTGAGGGAAAGCGGAAATTTGTACATACAACGTTGTATCTTCCCAGGTGGAGTAGAACGACTCCGGTGGCGTAATAGCTCGCCGGCGAACAGGACTGACCAAACGACGGTGATACCTAAGAACAAAAACTGACGCTAGAGCTTTGTGATATGGTCGTGGTTGTGTCGTCGTCTTCTTTTCCAGATCTCCGCCGTTAACGGTGGCTGGCGATGGTGACTAGTGAAGCTGAGGTTTTGGATCGGAATAAATTGAAAAATGAATTGTGATGATGTGTCGTTTTTTTTGGGGAAGTGTGCTTTTTGGTTGAGTGTGGAGAGGTGCATGTGCTCCCTTGCTGAGGTGGAGCAGATCCAATCCATTGCGTTAGTCTCACCATTAAAAAAAACTCCCTCATGTGATGAGTAGGGTAGAGCAACGGTCGGGTTCAGGCGGGTTCGGGCCCGAACTCGGCAAGATATATGAAACCGATCATCCAATTTAAAGACCCAATTTCGCCCACAAATTAATACGGTTTGTGCAGGTTTCGGTTTGGACGTGTCTCAGTTTGATCGGGTGGGTTAATTCGGTTATTTCTCCAATATTTTTTTATTCATCTCAAATTTATTTGGCTATATTTTTAATAATCAATAAATTAAAAAAGAAAAAGGTCATAGATCAACATATCATAGCAATCATTAAAATATCACGTTATAAAAAATTTAACAAGAAGAGATGAGGAATTATATATATTTGAGGGTGATATGTATAATGGATTGGGCTTTGTGGAGTAAATTTTTTTATAGGACGGTCGGGTTCGGTTTACACGGTTTTGAATTTGTAAAAACCGGGCTTGACCGTCAAAACCCACACAGACCCTATTTTTTAGCATTTCTTCACCGAGACCCGTTTTAACCCGTCCGATAGACCCGTGGGTGACTCGGATATAACAGTTGGTGGGCGGGTTTGGATTTTGTGCTCACCCCTAGTGATGAGGGACCTAAACACTACCTCATGTTAGACTTCACCATAGCTCAATTTTGGTTTCGGCCATTTGTTTTTGTTACTGATTTAAGCTAAGGAGCTACACAAAACTATGTAGAATTTTTTAATGATTTTTTTAGAGAGAATTTTTTAATGATGTGACGCTTCAACGATGGGTTGCTCAAAATTTAGTTTTTTTTTTAGATATTGAATCTTAGTTCGGTGATCTTAATAATTAATTTTGTTTAAGACGCTTTAATTAGTGTTTAAACTTTTTCTTTTCTTTTTTGACCATGAGGATTTAAAACTTCTTGAGTTCATAGTGCACTTTCAGATAAGAAGAGACGTACGATCAATTTTTAATTTCTTTCTGAAGCTATCTTTTTTAAGTCGAGTTATTTATCATATTCTGTTAAAAAAAATGTCATCTACATATGACTTTTTTCAGTATGGCTTTTGAGACTCATGAACAAGAATTTCACAAAGGTAAAATTATTGTAATTCCAAAGCCAAAACTTGCATGATTAGTGTTACTCTCCCTCACGAGTTACCTCTTCAATCCAATATGCAATATGCTCCTAATTGAATTTGAATATGCGATGTAATAAGTAAGATACCTTCCCATGTGGATATATGCAATGAAGTTTTTACAGGTCAGTAAGAATAGTGAGTCAAGTTTAAAAAATAAAAAATAGCCAAATTCATCACTAGTAGTAATTCTACTTTCTCATTGCTATTGGAAAACAAAGCTAACACTTAACATAATTTCACCAACATAAATACTAAACATATGGTTGATCTAACATTATGCAGCTCTAGCAGCATTTGGTGAAATTTTAGTTATACAACAACTTTCAACATCAACTGAAGTCAATAAATTTTCAAGCTCATGAAAACAATCAAATATTCCTATGAATTTTAACTTCAATGTTCAAATCCATGTAACATTGTTTGATAACTATAATCTCTTCCAATGAAACAATAAATTTTCAGTAGGCTTACACAACAGTTGGACACTACAGACCTGATTAAAAGTAAAAGAAAATAAAGTATATAAATAGCTCTTTTTTCCATTTTAGAGGGGAGGAGTTTGCTAACAAAAGAAGAATGCAACTTCCAACTAAACTAACTACAAATGTGTTTGGAAACGCAGTGCAAATATCAGGACACACGGCTCCGAGAGATGTGTGGTGGCAGCGTGGATCTGACACTCTCCAAACACAAACTAGATTGCATGTACTGTGTTGCACATACCAGGGTTCCTAATACACCAAAGTGGTTGAATAGGCTCAGCTCCTATACCTCTACTTACCATTCTGCTTCGCCATTCGTTCAATCTATCTGTTGCCTCTGCGTATCGCTTCAGACCCTTTTCATCCCTATTGCCTGACCACAAGGACTCAGCCATTGCAGAAGTTCTAGGCCAAAGCCGCGAATCCAAAACAGTTTCATCAGCTTGTTCTGACCACAACGCTACCTCCCCACCTAAAACCAATTTCGCTTCTTCTTCGGACAGTCCATAAGTTATATCATAATTGTATATATTTTGCCATGTTTTAAAAGGTCCACACCAAGAGCCGCCATCGTTTTTGTCACTTCCTGTTTGGTTGTCGTAAATACTGTTATTTCCAGTAAAGTCGCCGTGTCCACAGTCAAGATAATAGAAGTCTGATGATGACACGATGGCACGGTATCCAGAAGATACTATCCTTTTAGTGTTGTCATGTCCATTGTTCCATGTCTGCAAAATCACATGTTCTTTAGGGAGAATCGTTGATGGAACATGGACTGTATCGTCTAATAGAACATCTTCCCAATAGACAACAGTACGGTTGAGGGATAAAATGAAAGGGAGAGTGTTGTTGATAAACGTCTCAAGGACTTGGCTGAGAGTTCCATTATTTGATAGAAATTTCTGAATTGTTGGATCGGTTTTCCAGCAACCTGGTACAACTTCATCAGCACCAGAATGGTAAAATTGTTCCGGGAACAATGTGGTTACATCGTGTATGACATTCTTCAGGACTTGGTAGGTCTTGGGGTTTAAGGGATTTAAATGACCTGTTCCCGGCTCTGCCGCAAGACGATCTGGCCAATCGCTTCCGGCTGGCCACCAGAACATGTTGGCACATGTTACAATGTCAGGGTAGGCTAAGGCCCATGATCCTGTATGCCCTGCATATATGAAATTTTTATATGTCAATGATCATCATAATTTAAAGAACCAATGCCGCGTACTGATAAATTATTTGACAAAAGAAAACAGAGAAAGGAATGCATGCTTTTCAATCAGAATATAGTAAAAGAGCAAAAACAGAATTCTAAAGCCTCACTTTTTTGTTAATTTAATTGGCCTTATGGTTACAATGTTATTTCTCATGGTAAGCCACAGTCGAAGATGCTCTATGCTTTGCCAACTTGAATTCATTTTAATAACCAACACCATAACTCCTGTAATTGTTACTTTTATATATCTGATTATGTTAATATAAACCAAAATAAAAGGAGATTTGAAGAGTGATTCTAAGTCGTAGGCCTATTATTAAATTGTGGTAAAGTTTGTGTTTCTTACTACCAATTGGTTGGTACTCCCACAAGAAAAAAGTTTAGTGCATTATATATAAACAAATTCCAACATTTCAGAAACCAACATCTTAAAAAACAGAGGCGTATCTAAAGTGACATATAATAAGTGATGGAGACATAAGTTTAGTATTCTAGAAAATGATCGAACTTAAACAGAAGTTAATACTAACTAGATAGATAATCAGTACAGTTAATCACACAAATCTAGTTAAATTCATTGACCTGAGAAACATGCAGGGTATAATAACAAATTTCGAATAAAAGAAGACAGAGTACTCAAACCAACGGCAGAATTAATTAATTGATTAATTCAGTGCTGTTCTTTATGGTGACAATCTTCAATACAATTGTGCCGCAAAGTGCTAGACAAAATACAAAACAACAAAAATCCAAATAATAAAAGAAGAAGAAAATAGGTCCCAACGTTTCTTTTCTATAAATAAAAGTTTGGAGGAGTTTGATCCCGGAGCTCACTAGAGTAGGAAAAGCTTCGAGGCTCAATGAGCACTAACGAATTTGCATACATATTCCTCTGAAACAAGGTTCTCATATAAGTAACGGAATTCAAACTCAAGTTCTTGTACAATTTGAGCTGAATCCTTGTCAAACCATTGACATGTTATAACTTTTCTTGAAAAGAGTACTTCCTCCCTCATATTTTTTTTGTAGTAAATCAGATTATTCTCAACATAGCCTTCCTCGAGAATATTTTTGCAGCCAGAGGGTTAGAATACTTTTCCCAGACTAATATTACTGCTCCAAAGATATTTTAAGATAACTAATCAAATTTAAGGCTTTGTTTGGAAAAAATAGTCAATAGTTTCTAGCCGAAGACCAATAACTTATGGCTGATAAGTCAATAGAAGTGCTTGGTAAAATTACCGGTTCAACTAACTAATAAATGTGAAAATATGATAAAAAAAATAATATGTTACAAGCTCAAACGCTATTTGAAATAGCGTCTGAAGAATAATCTATAAGCCAGAGAAATAAGCTATAAGCTCGTGATAAAATGTCATTTACCAAACAGGTTTTTTTTTAATCATATGAGCTTACATACTATAAACTACTATAAGTTATAAGCTAGTTTTATGGTATTGCCAAACATAGCCTAAAATGTAACTACAACTCTGTGAATATTTTAAGGCACTAACAATCAAGATAAACAATTAATCAAAACAAAACATATAATATAAAGATTGAGAGAGTAAATTAAATATTGTTGTCACCGAAAGCACTTCTTTCAAAACATCCTTTCATCACTCTCTAATCACACAATTTAGTAAAGTAAATCAATAAACTAAAGACAAAAAAACAGAACTAACCAGGGGCATCAATCTCAGGCAAAACACGAACACCACGATCAAGCCCAAATTCAACAACCCTTTTAACATCATCAACAGTATAAACCATATTAACATCATAAGCACCTTTCTCAGCCAACATTGGTTCAGAAGGAAGAATCAAAGGAAACGAATGAGAATCAGTTACATGCCAATGAAACACATTCAACTTATTCATACTCATAGCTTCAATACTTCTTAACAAATCCTTTACTGGATAATAATTTCTTGAAGTATCTAACATAACACCGCGATGACCGAACAACGGCGCGTCGTTAACACGCACGTTTACAGCCACGCGCGTTGGGTTGCCCCATGCAAGCTGTGAGAATGTTTCTAAACCATGCATGGCTCCCCATGATGTTACGGCGGTTAAGGTGGCGGTGGGAGTGGTGATTGTTAACGTGTAGGATTCGTCGGTGGCGTGGTTTAGTTCTGTGTTTGGGTTTGTTATGGTTATTGTTAGGGTTTGTAGAGGTGGTAGATTGTTTGAGAGGTTTGTTTTTGGTGGGATTAAGGGATGGTTGTGTTCTGTTTTGATGAGGTTTGAGTAGCGGGATATGGCGGCGGTGAGGTGGTTGTTGTGGTGGGGAGTGGTGGTGGTGATGGTGAATGTTGATGAGAGGAGGGTGGTTTGCTGTGGTGGGGTCCACGTGAGGTTTCTTGGTTTGGGCCATATGTTTAATGATGTTGAAAATGGACAGAACAGGAATAAGAATAGTAATTGTAGTAACATGATTGTGTGAGGATTTGTTACTGTTACTGTTTGTGGATAATGTATGTGATTGAGTTGTGTGTGGTATTTATGGAGGATTTGCATGGTGAGGATGAGAACTTAAGGACTTTTGAGTTAAGAGTCAACAAGAGTTTTGTTTTGTTCTTTAGGACAGCTGCTTTTTTGGTGTTCAGCACTCGTTTGTTTTCTTCTTGGTTTATTTAGACTAAGTTGATAATCATCATTTAAAACTCACACCGGTTGAAAAAAATCGGTTTAATTTTGGATGGAGATGTTATGCTAACTTTATCATATGACTAATGATTCTAACGTTTGATTTAATTTTTTCTTAAGCATTTCACCATTTTGGTTCTTAAAACGAGTGTTATTCATTATCGCAGTATTTTCTCAATCAGTCAAATACACAAAAAAAAAAAAAAAAGTCTTCATTCCATCATACATTTTGTTAATCAAGGTAGTCTTCAACGTTGGATGTATGGTTAATGTTTGTTGATGTGGTAAGTGAAAAGGCCATTAGACATGCTGAGGCGCTATCAAGGATTAAAATGGAAGTAACCTTTGATATTAAGAACTTTGTTTTGTTCTTATGAGAAAGTTGTTTCTTTGTTTTTTAGCACTTGTTTGTTAACTTGTTGGCATGACTACGTGATTTTGGCGTTTCATTTAGTTTGGTCTAGTTTAGTTTATACACATTTTAAAGAGAAATTAGTTAATCTGTGCCTGCTTTTAATATTAAAAGGAATTATAATTTAAGAAAACGTATTTGTTATTTTGAAATGATGTGAAAGAAGAAAAAGTGACAACCAAGGGCTGTATTAGTTTTTTTTGAGATTGGAGGGGACAGGAGGGGAGTAGAGAGAGGATTTGAGACAAATTTTCGGTCTTTATCAAAGGATAAAGTTTCTAGACGATGAAAATTAAGATTTATAATCAATATATTTTTATTTTAAGGGTGCTATAACAATGTTTGAAGAATGTCTATAAATGCTTTAAAAAATTTCTTCATTATAATTTGAGTTCATCAAATTAGCATATTTTGGTAGGGAACTTCTGCGGTACACCTGCAAATTAAGGTGTATTGGTACTCTTACTTCAAAAATCTATAAATTAACTATAATTTTTTATGAAATAAAGAGCTATTTGTTGATATTTAAACTTTAGAAAATATCATTTCATAAAAAAAATAAAAAATAAAAATCATACTAATTTTTTTTACATTTTATTGTAAAAAATAATCAAAATTCTCTATTATGAGTACTAAAAATTCAGAAAAATTAAATTTTATTTCGTCGACGTTTTTGGTAAATAAGATTTAATTATTATAATTTTAGGTTATGGAAAACATTTTTTTCTCTTCAAAAAATAACCCACTTAACTATTAATTTAATGATTTGGTGTACCAATACACTCAAATGTTTGGGTGTACCATAGAATTTGTCATTTTTGTATTATGAAGAATTTTTATTTTTTTTGAAATGGCAAAATTTATTCTCGTCAGTATTATGCAAGACGCACAAAAACAAAAACTCACGGAAGGACAAGGAATAAAATACACAAGATGCTACATATTATGAAGAAAAATGAAACTTCATAACCTTTGGCTCTTAAAGTCCTCTATTTTCTTCCGCTCAAACATTTCAAAATTCGAACTTAAGTTTCAGATGGTGTCTATTACTTCCTCTATATACTAAAACGTTGAGAATTGTGTTTCAAAAATATATGTTTATATTTGATGTTTTCAAATAGGATTAGGTTGATTAAAAAGGAATGGAAAAGTAAAATGTTGATTAAAAAGAATTTGATTTTCTCCTTCAACCAAAGAAAAAGTGCCTGCCTTGGAAAACTGTCTTTCCATTTTCTCCTCAGATTTCTTCTTCCCGCACATGGAAAGACAATTTTTCTACTACTCTCACCACGCGAATGACTTTGGACAATATCCTTGTCAAAATGTGCTTGGATCAAATCAAACCAGTCAAATAAATATTTTCTCTCACTTTTTTCTTATCTTAATGGATAAAAAAATAAAAAAATATTAATTAACAGTATTTTTTTTTATATCATTTATAACTATATATAAGTTAATTCAACAATTGATTTTACAAAACAACACAAATTAAACAAACTAATATAAGCTCGTACGCCGCAAGTCATCCACTAATTTTACCAAAGTGAGTTTTAATGAAGTAAAGATTATCATTGATTAACAAATTTTTTTCATTTCGTGCATTTTTATATATCAAACATTAATTATACATGAATAAACCTAATAAACATAACAATGTACGAACTCTTTACACTAACTATATATATAATTCAAGAATGATTACTAATTACAATGACTTATGTTCGTCCCTCCAACTTTGGCTACAACGTAGTGAGCCATAGCCATCTGGATTATTTAAAACATATGATTTTGGCCGGCTCACTTCCATTGAATAATTAGGATTACACAGAAACGGTGTTATCATTTTCCTTATCTTTACTTATGTAGGACTAACCATTTGTCCATTTGTCTGCTGTTTATTGTTACATCCAAGTTTTCCCTTTTTACACTTATATGAAATGAAAGAGACCAACTCTTAAGAAAAGTCATTTTCCATTAGGCAAAACTAATTAGCTTGCCGTCTTTAGTTGACTTAATTAAACATCAACCTCTATACTTAAGATAAAACTAATCCTCCCTTATTTGGACATAACTTAAGTCCAAGATCTTTATTCTAAGATGTAGACACATTTTTCTAAATTACACCAGACATTGAACACTTCGTAGGCAAACAAACAAAGAGAAACATACACATACATCAGACACACATATTAATGTAACTTGGAAAGAACTAATTTGTTTCTTTGAACAGTCTTTTTCTGTTACATGTATAATTATATTCCATATACCGTTACGAGGTTTCAACATACTCTAAACACTACTTGATCGAATTTAGACCAACAACAATGAAGCACTTCATTTGACTGCTTAAACATTGGTCCCGACTGTACACGTCATTCGTTTTATAATTAATACTTAATAAACATTCAATTTTTCCAACCCAGCACCTCAAAATAATTATTAATTGGGTCCCTATAATAACTTTATATCATTAAATTTTAACAATAATTTATATGTTCATTCATAATTATATAATTTTAAAATATTGAAGTAATTTAATTATAAATTATAAAAAAAGTTAAAACTTGAAAAAACTATAAAATAAATGATGGTAAATTATTTGTTGTTTTGTTTAAATCTAATCCTTGTATGTTTTTTTTTTCCATTCAGATGGGTAACTTATTTGTTGTTTCAAAAAAAAAAATTTGAAAATTTAATGTTGATCGATTAAATATTACTCTTGCAACTAATATATAACTTACTTTTTAATATTGAAATAATACAACAATTGAATAGAAAAAAATAGAATTAATTGTATATGTAGGACCTATGAGTAATAGGAAAAGCATGATGCTTATTAAAGCACCCATTTTTATAAGCACCGTATTAATTGATTTCATAATGGGGTGCCTATTTAGCATGGTGCTAAATAGGGAAAGGACTCCCCATTGTAGATGATCTAAAAACAACTATTTTATCTTAAGTGTCTTGATATTATCAAATAAATCAAATAATAATATCTGATTAAGTGTCTTGATCGAATATTATCAATTATTTTTCCGTGTTGATTTCGTTAATTTTTTGTTCAAAAATCAAACACGTAATAATCTATACTATATGAAGAAAACAATTTCTTTCGGCTATTTTGAACTGGTTTTTTCTCTTTTTAAAAATGCCCTCAATTTTCAATACAAATAACACATGTAACAAATAGATAAGAATCAATTTAAATATTAAAAAAAATGTAATAAATACGATATGAATATATATATATGTCTGATTTTTTTCTTTATTATTTAAAAAATGTAACAAACTATATGAGTATATTTATACTTACTTTTTCATTATTCCAATCATACCCTTAAACAGTTTTTTCTTCAATAAAGATTGTTGTTGGTGTCATTAAAAAAAAGAATTTAGATTTAATTTTTTTATTATATTGTTGGTGTGATTGAAATAAATAATCAAGGTTAGTTTCGTTTGATATAACTTGAAAGCAATAAACATTTATATTTTCTTTTAGAGTTTGTCATAATACTCTATCCATTTCTGAAAGTTTTCATTAAAAAATATGAAGGTTAGACATGAGTTGACTAGAAAGTAGGGATTAATTTCATTAATGAAAAATTTTAGACGGACCAAAAGCCTAAAGAATATTTTAAAGGGACTAAAATCAAATGTTGATATATTTAGAGGGATCATTTACTTGTTTAACCCAAAAATAAATTGTATATATTTACATGCATCGTATCCTTCAATTCCAAAACAAAATCATTAACATAGTTTTTCAATTTTTTTAATAACATAGTATTTTCAATTTAAGTGGTCAACATTTTAATATATTTAATTGATTATTAATCACTTAACACCATAAGTTTTGACAAATTATTATGATAGAATAACATATGGAAAGCAATATCTAAACACAGAATTTATTGCGAAAAAATTATTAACTTTTACAACTAAATTTAAATTTTAAATTACATTAATTTTAATTAAAAAAAAACTGTGCGAACATTCCAATCCTTGGAAAATTCTATAATGATAGCATGTCTTTGGAAGACTCTCGAATAACGGAAGTTAATCTTTAGAAAATTTTCACAGGATAAATGTTAATTTTTAAAAGATTCTCATAGAATGAGAACTAGTCTTTGAAAGATTCTCATAGAACGAGATGTTAGTCTTTAGAAGATTCTCATAGAACCGAAGTTAGCTTTAGAATGATTCTTATAGAACGGAAGTTAATCTTTGAAAGATTTTCATAAAACGGAAGTTAGTCTTTAAAAGATTCTTATAGAATGATAGTTAGTCTTTGAAAGGTTCTCATAGAATGAGAGGTTAGTCTTTAGAAGGTTATCATAGAACAGAAGTTAGCCTTTGAATAATTCTTATAGAACGGAAGTTAGTCTTTAAAAGATTCTCATAACGGAAGTTGGTCTTTGAAAGATTTTCATAGAATGATAGTTAATCTTTGAAAGATTCTCATAGAAAGAGAGGTTAGCCTTTACAAGACTCTTATAGAACGGAAGTTAGCCTTTGAATGATTCTTATAGAACTGGACTTAGTCTTTAGAAGATTCTCATAGAATAGAAGTTAGTCTTTGAAAGATTTTCATAAAACGGAAGTTAGTCTTTGAAAGATTCTCATAGAAAGAGAGTTAGTCTTTGAAATATTCTCATAAAATGATGATTAGTGTTTAAAAGATTCTCATCGAACAGAAAGTTAGTATATGAAAGATTTCTTAATTGTATGTTTATGTAGCATGTATTACCTATTGTAGTGGGCAATAGTATTATTATTTTTTTGGAATAAAGTAGATAATAGTTATTAAAATTATATAAAAAAATATTAATTCCATTAGTAATTTGCTATTTGTATTGAAAGTTGAGGGTAATTTTAGAAAGAGAAAAAGTCAGTCCAAAAGAGGCAAAAACATGTTATTTTCTTCATATATAATATAGATTTACTACTATTATAACTAGTAAAAGACTCGTGTATTCACACGGGTCGCGTAACATTACAGTAATTATATAAAAAAAATAAATACATTGGTAATATTATGAAATGTTTAAACATAAAATTATCAACATTAATGTAGTGTTTATATTAAATAACTTTTTTATTTTACATGTAAAACACCGTTAAATATTCACACTACTTGCGGATTTTATGTGTATCTATTTGCAGAAGCAAATTTTTATGTATTAATATGAGAAAATCGATATGATATAATTTTTATGTATCTATTGATAAGAATCTTAGTTGTTGGGAAGATTGTCAGACCATAAGTTAGTCTTAGTAAGATTATCATTGATGATTAGAATCTTAGTTGTTGGGAAGATTCTCATAGAACATAAGTTAGTCTTGGTAAGATTGACATAAGTAGAATCTTAGTTGTTGGTAAAATTCTCATAGAATGGATGTTAGTTTTAGTAAGGTTGTCACATGTAAAAATCTTAATTGTTGAGAAGTTTATCATAGAACAAAAGTTATTCTTAATATGATTAGAAAATTGATGTATACACATGTTAGTTGGCTGAAAAACACATGTAAAAGACCGTAATGCCCCTCGGTAGTTTACTGTCGCCGATTTCAATTTCCTCGGCAGTTAACTGCCGATGCGTCCTAGAGCCATAAAATGGCAGAACCTGTTGAGGCAGAACCTGTTACATGTGTTTTTACACATTATAAACACATTGTTTCAATGCCAAATCATAAATTTAATAAACGGAAATTACCAACATAATTTAAATTAAAAATTTGATACGAAAACCAACAATTGTCATATAAATGTGTCATCGAAATACAATAAACCAATGTCATGATAATTTACAAGAAACCAACCAACAAATCCCACAATAACTAAAAACAAGTAATAAATAAAAACATAATGTCCTACTCCTAGTTCTGGTCCTACTGATGCTGTTGTTGCCGCCTCCTCGGCCTCTGACCTCGCCTCCTGGTCAATATCGGCGCAATCTGCTCCCTAACATGGCTAATGGCCTGAAACCATTGCTGAGGGCTCATGACCTCCTCCTAACCCATTTGTGCATCAGTGTAGGCAAGAGCGGCACTAACCATGTCATAGGTATCATGCGAGCTTCTTGCCTCGTATCGCTCCCACTGCTGTGCAATGATCTGCTCTTCATTTGCTGGCCTCGGAAGATATTTTGGAAGAGGTGGCAAAATCTGAGGGTGAGACACCGCAGTGTACCGTAACACATAGCCATCCCTCATCCGCCATGTTTACTCTCCTGCCGGCTCACCCCAGTCGGGCTCCTTAGGCGTGTGAGTGCAGAAGTCAATGAATGCCGGCACAATCTGAGGCGGTCGCAGCTCTACAACATCCATCAGATGCTTAGGGATGGTCTGGACGTATCGGTACTACCGCAACACCCCCTCAGGCAAGTGACGGTACACCCTAACAACACCTCACATAATCCAACCTGAATACTAGAAAATCTCCTCAAAACCCTGGATCGCCCTGTGCTCTTCGTACGACCTCCAGCATACGTCATCAAACTAAATACGATCAAGCAATGAGCGATACGTCACCCCCTCTCCATGACCCTTCTGTAACGGCCACTTCGCCGCCACCGGATAGTTTTCAATATAGTTGGGATTAGGATCAACACTGTAAAAGTCAGGAAAATGCGCCAAAAATCATCCCTGCACAAATCAAACAAATCACATTAATAAGTTACTACGCACAAAAAAATAAAAGTTAAGGTTCAAATGTGACAATTTCTTACATTGAGCAGTGTCACGCTTCCCGCAAGAGCTCTGTCTCTAGACAAACAGGCCTCGGCTAAAGAGTGGTATAGGTATGCAAGTGTCATCCCTCCCCAAGAATAATTACGCAGTCCCGCGTAGCCGTCCTCCATGGTCTTCCGATAGACTAACTCGATGTGTTTGCTGATTTTATCACCAAACAACAAGCATCCAACAAGATATAGGAGATAACACTTCACACAAGCAGTACTAACCCTCTCCAGCTCCTGTGGATCCCCTGGATCCACCAATCTGGTAGCCTTATCAAGTCAGAGATATATTTTCCGGTCCTCCAGGAAAGAGAGGCTTCAAAGGTAACACCGTTGGGACAGCTGTTGTTGCAATGTCATCCTGGTCTGGTATATGCGGCCCTGGTATAAGCTGCTGGTCATACCCACCATCAGTGACATCGTGGTGTACCTGATCCTGATAATTCAGGTACTCCACCTGGGTCGGGTCAACCACCTGTGACTCTTCAGGCTGTGTAGCCTGAGAAGCTATATCCAAACAAAAAATTAAAAAATTAACATCATTCAACTTATACGTAAATAATCAAACACATTAAACCTAAACTAAACATAAACATAAACATGATCAAACACATTAATAGTACAATGAACATCATTTCCATAACCTAAAACCATTCCATATAATCATCATTTCAAAATTTGTGTGCATCATTTCCATTATAACCTAAACATCATTCAATATAATTCTCATAACCTAAACTAACTAAATAATCAATAATCAATATACACTATATCAAACTATAATTAACATTATTTGCATCATTTTCATAACCTAAACTAACTAAATAATCAATATAATTGTCACTAAGGCATTTTATCAAACACTTTGTGTGCAAATCATCAAACATATTCAAATTATTTTCATTTGACACCACTCAAAACCACATTATACTCTAACATCATTCAAACATCAATTAAAGCAACTACATTCAGTTATAAACTACATGCAATCATCAAAATTTCAATTCCTACATCAACCCTAACCACATGCAAACTACTCAACTTTTTTTAAAAACTTAACATATACAAAATAACATTAAAATTACATTGATTAATGGTACTTTTGATAATGTGGAAATTATTTACTTGCAAATTGTGAAAATGGAGATTGGAGGATTTGGAGAGAAATTGAGAAGTTTTTGAACAAATGAAGGAAACTGGAAAACTAAGTTTCTGTTTCTGCATATGTTCAGCACGCCTCGACAGTTAACTGCCAAAGTTTTCCTCAGCAGTTAATTGCCGTCGGTTCCTATTTTCCTCGGCAGTTAACTACCGAGGGGTACTTTTGTCTTTTACATGTGTTTTTCAGCCAACTAATATGTGTATACAACAATTTTCATAGGATTATCATATATAAGAATCTTAGTTCTTAAGATGACCCAGCTGTGCTTGAGTATGTGCAGCTGCACAACCTGGATTTTTCCTATTTGCACCAATAATATCACTTTTATTGCTATTTGCACCCCGTAAAATTTTTCTTTTGCACCTGAAACAGACCGATGCAGTTGACTGCCATGGTTATTACTGACGTTGGATTTTAATGTTGTTTATTGCTGTTAATTCTCCTATAAACAGGATTTTAATGCCATCAAATGCTTTTATTTTATTGACCTTTATTTTTCTACACAGAAGCCAAAAACGAAAAACATGAGTTTTTTTTTGTCAAGAAAAAAAAAAGAGATGTTACTTCCTATAAAATATACTTCGGTTGCACTTCCACTAAACCAAATCAAATGCCTGATATTACTTGCAAATAAATAATTTATGTAAACCCATCCTCTATACCAAGGCCCCGTTTGGATTGGCTTACTTTGAGCTTATGTAGACTTATCTACTTTCATAAGCCTTTTTAAAGGTGTTTGGGTAAATAAATAAAAATAGCTTATCATAGTTTCATAAGCTGCTTATGTCATATTTTAATAAGCCTAAATTTTCAGCTTACCCTCCGGCTTAACAAGAAGCTTATGAATTTATGTAACCTCCTTCAATTCTCTCTGGATCAACTTTTTCAAAACATATATTTTAATTATAATGTTAGTTATCTTTGGCGGTGCATGAGTAACAAAATTGCTATATACTTATCTTA
>Ga0315915_1004219_pt1 | contig 18193 bp, 11 predicted proteins | sample MpolbnodulesMG_FD_207738 | JGI IMG/M metagenome (GOLD analysis project Ga0315915, IMG submission 207738) | Medicago polymorpha root nodule microbial communities from Los Angeles, California, United States - branched nodules | ecosystem: Host-associated > Plants > Roots > Nodule | place: USA...
TCAATATGTTTTAAAAACAAAAAAAAAAAAAAAAAAACTTGTTTATATGGTATAGCTTTTCAAATCAATATATGTAAAAGGTGTTAATAAAATGAGTGTATAGTTACTAAACTAAATTTGTTTTGCATTAGCTAGATTTTGTAATTGGACATAATAACTTAAGATGGTGAATGTTTGAATTGTAGATGGCAGAACTTGGGAGAGAATGTACAAAAGACAATCCACTACTACGACCAAGTATGAGATCTATAGTTGTTTCTCTTATGTCACTCTTATCACCTAATGAAGATTGTGATGATGACACTTCTGATGAAAATCAAACTATCATAAATCTCTTGTCAGTGAGATGAAGGTTTTCAGTGCCAAATTGAGTAATGTTTCTTAACTTTTAGAAGCATACAACAAAAGGTTTGTACTTTTGGTCAAAACAAACAAGCAAAAGGTTTGTACTTTGTACATGATAAAACATAAAACATACTGTATATTGCAGCTGGGAAGTTTTTACCTTGTGTTATTGTTTCAATTTGTATTTCCTAAAACGGTTAAAAATCTTTGGTCCTCTTGTAATTATTTTTAGTGAAGTTGTAAACACTAAAGTACACACTTTATATAATTAAATATTTATTATATAAAGTTATCACCACAATAATCTGTCAAAAAATAATTAACACGGTGTCATATAAGTGCATATCAGAACCTCCATATGGTAAAAAATTGCTAGGACATTTGATAGTTTAAAATTTAAATCCGTAAGTAACTACTTTTCAACACTTATTGTTTGATTCTTTGAAACAAAAAAAAAAAAATTAACGTAATGTTCAAGTTTTATTTTTTCTATTCCTTCCAAAATATTGTCTCATTTTTGAAAAAAAAAAGTTTCGCATTTTGTTACAAGTTCAATATTAACTTGAGAAGTTGTTCATTTGCTTTCGGGAATTTCATTTTACAATCCTCTTAGTGCCTTGTTTGGTACTGCGTTTACAAAACGGAGTTTGATGGAAATCATGACAAAAAACCACGTTAGCGTAAAAGCAGTATTTGGAGCTTCTAAAAATCACAGCAAAAATGCATCGGAAAACATGCAAACGTGCTTTTGTGTGTCGCAAACGGAAAACCAATCGTGTACTTAGCATTCTAGTTTCGTATTTCACATTGGTTTCATGCAGTCAATGAGATACACACACGCACACTTCTTCAATCCCCTATATATAATAATTCAATTAAATGGCTGGCGGTGACAGGCTTAGACATTCTTTTCTTCATACAGACCAGAAGAATAGGGGTACTGCAACAAGAAATTTGGAAGTAAGGAATTGATGATATATAAAAATGTACAATACATTTCTTTACATTAACTTATTTAATTTTGGTAAAAAGAAGATTCCAATTAGACATTGATAGTCTAACAACTTATGATGTGAATATTTTATTTTTGCTTTCAAATGTACATAAGATAAGATTCTAAATATATACATCTTAGCCTATCTAGCTAGTATACATATATGATGACTAATTAATCTATCAAGCATTAGGCAAATACATAGAACTAGAAATGAATTGGGTGGATCAAATCAATAACGAGATAAAGAGCAATGGTAGTCCTTCAACATCTGATGAGATGGAACTATGGAAAAAACATTCAATTTACAAAATACCTTCAAGAGTAACTACACTAAACAAAAAAGCCTACAAACCACAAGCAATTTCATTTGGTCCTTATCATTATGGGGAGGAACATTTGATGGCTATGGAAGAACACAAGCATAGAGCTCTTATTCATTTCTTAAAGAGGTGTGAAAAGCCCATTGAGTTGTTATTTCAAAAAATTGATCAAGTGGTCCTAGAGTTGAGAGATTCGTACAAGCCACTTGATCCAATTTGGATATTGGATTCACCAAAGTTTGTTCAAATGATGATTCTTGATGGTTGTTTTATTTTGGAGATTTTGAAAGCTAATGATTGTGTTTTGGATGATTATGCTGAGAATGATCCTGTCTTTGGCGAACATGGGAAATTTTATGTTCTGCCGTATATTAAGCGCGACATGCTTATGCTTGAGAATCAAATCCCTATGTTGGTTCTTCGTACATTGATTCAAGTTGAAACCGGCATGGAGCAGGTAACTTATGACCAATTTCGAATATGTAGAATTTCGAACTTAACTTAAACTATAAGCAATGTGAATAAAATGTTCAACTATATATGCCGACTTCAATTGGTATTAAATTTCTTATGTATGTTCTAGATTCGATTCCACATCGGCAAAATGTTTGAAAACTTTACAATGCAAAAAATAAAATGTTCTTTTCTTTCACATTTTTATACACATGCAATCACTTAATTCAGCAAATTTGTGCTTGTCGATGTTTATAGCTATGGATAAGTGTTTATTGATGATTTTAAATTAAGCTGCAATATGAAACATTACAGGAAGACGACCATGAGTTGTTGAATGAGAAAATTGTTAAGTTATTGAACCCAAGCATGCCTTTAATTCAAAGCTTGGGAAAATGCATGCACATATTGGACGTGTTCAGAAAAAGCCTAATTCAAGAAGGACCAAGCCACCCAACACGCATGCCCAAAGCAACAAAAAGAAATTGGTTAACTTTAGAGGCAGGAGAAGAGATTATTCGATCTGCAGTAGAGCTTCACGAGGCAGGAATCCGGTTCAAGATAAGCAAAACATGGAGCCTAAAAGATGTTTCATTTGATCGAGGTGTTCTTAGGCTCCCAACTTTGGTGATTGACGACACCACAGAATACATGCTCCTTAATCTCATTGCACTCGAGCGTCTCCATGTTGGAGCAGGTAATCCGTCCCAACAAATATGTAGGCCTAAAACTAAATTTGAAGTGAGACATTTGAAAGCATAATCACAAAAATATAGACTTATTAGTTTTTACAACACTAAACAATATAAGAATAGATATTAAATAGATTTACATCTTTGATAATTTTATTTATAAAATCAATTAGTCGCAAAAGTAGCGCGTAAAATTAATACTATGAGAACTAAATTTGAGGGCTAAAACAATTGGTTTGTTATGTAGGTAACGAGGTAACATCATTTATATTCTTTATGGACACAATCATCGACAGTAACATGGACGTTGCACTTCTTAACCGAAGTGGGATCATAATCAATGCTCTTGGAAGCGATAAAGTTGTTTCCAAATTGTTTAACTCGTTGTCTAAAGACATAACTGTCGATCGTCATGGAGTACTTGATGTAGTGAGGATGAGTATGAGTGATTATTGCAAGAAACCGTGGAAAAGATGGCGTGCTAATCTCATTCAAACATATTTTAGGAACCCTTGGGCTATTGTGTCTCTTGTTGCTGCCATTTTCCTTTTTGCCCTAACTATTGTTCAAACTGTATACTCAGTTAAACAATATTATCAAAGTCCAAGCCCTATTTTACCGGTTACTCCAAGGCCTCCCCGTCTTCCATAATCATTAATCGACCTACCTAGTTCTTTCCTTTCTCCTTTGATTTTTATATTTGTGTAATGTGTTTACATTTTTAAAAAATTATGAATTTCATGTTTGATTTGTGTGAGTTTATATGAATTCTTTGTTCTCAATAATTATTTTGATTGGCAATGACTATTATGCATTTTCTTTAAACTTGCTTTTTTATTTAGAAAATTCAAAAGGATTATGTGATTGTATAAATGTGAGACTATACAACTAAGGACCCGTTTGTTTTGCTTGAGGTTGAGGGTGCAAAGATATTATGAAGGCATCATAATTATTTTGCTTGAGGTTGAGGGCATGGAAAGGAGCAGCTTTTGCTAAACTTAGAGAGGAGGGAAACATGAATAAACGAAATAATATAGGATTTAATAAACTCATACCAGCAAGCAAGATGCAATTTTTTTTTTTAGTCTTACACGTAAAAAATTCACGATTAAGCATACTTGACTTTGACCATTTATGGGACGTGTGACCTCATGAAATTTTTCTAGAAATCATTTGATTAAGAACAATGAAAAGAACTTATTCGGTTTGAGGGGCATTTATAATTCCTACAAAGCACTAAGACGCATAATAAAGGAGTAACTCTTTCTAGCAAAAGAGCATATGAACGATCTAAATACAAAATGAACGAGATTTATTCAAATCAAGACTGTAGGTACGTGAATGTACAATTAAGAGTGACAAACAATGTCACAGTTATCAGGTCCGACATCATAGTTATGGTTTGAACCTCAACACTTCCACTTATATATGTGAATTTATAATTGCTTTCTCATTTCGTCTATCTATAGAAGAAGAAAAAAATGATTTGAAAACATTAATTCGTATAGCTCATACAAAAATTACATGGGAGCTGAGCTCATGCTGTAATAGTAGTATTGTCACTCTTGCTTGACTTAATCACCTATAAAACGAGTCATTGTGTAAAATACAGGGACATTGTGATATGAGAGGTTGGGATTCAAATTTTAAATATTACATTTCTTCACCTTAATAATGAATTTTAATCACTAAATTACTTAGAAAAAAAGTAAGTTAAAAAAATTCATATTGATTCGTAGAAAATTATAGATCAAATCGTCAAAATATTACACTCTCCTCCTTATTTATTTATTTATTTTTCCGTGTAGTGACTATTATATTTATGAGTTTTGCTAGAAGCCACTCATGAAAGTGTTTTTTAGCAACTCACACCTCAATGTGTGATTTTCATTTTTTAGTTATAATTTTGCTAAAAGACACTTTCATAGAAATTAGTTGGTGTCTTTTAACAAATGTTTATAGAATAACTTATTAAAAGACACTTTCCTAAAATATGTCTTCTAGCAAAACTCTATAGTTTATACCTTCACAAAACTAAACAGTTTTTTTTAGGGAAAATAAACTATACAGTTTATTGATAATGGGTAGAAATTAACGTCATTAGTCATCATTATAAATATGGTCCAATACATACTTTTTAAATGGTTTACCTTAAAATTTTATTCTTCAAAACTCAACATTCGAATTATATGAAATCCGGATCAAATGAAGATATTTTTTAAATTTAAAAATAATGTGGAATGAGAAAGAAAAAACAGTTGTAGGGATATGAGAAATATTTTTTTTAGATAGATGAAATAATTCATTCACTATAAGCTCACACATAAATTGAGGTGCCGTAGTTGAAACCCTCATCATATGACCTTCAATCTAATAATTTTGATATTTTTACCGATTGAGTTTTATCTTGTTGACGTCTTTCTTTTAATTTTGTTGAAAAGAAAAGCCGTTCATTATTCACGAATTAAAATTCAAATGAACTTTTATTTATTGAGAGTTACTTTTATCCTTTACTCATTTCTTAAAAGTCACACCCTTTCCGTTTAGAAACTCATAAAATAATTTATATTTTTTCTCCCATTTGAATAGGTTAGTTATGACAAAACGATATGTTTTCTCTATGATAAATTCAAACACCAATGTCAAAGTACTACCTCATATCTTAATTATAAGCAAAAATTTATTTTTTAAATTCATTTAAGAACAAATGTATTTGTTTTACAAGAGAGATCAAATACATTAGTTGTAGAATGACTTTAAAAATAAACTTTTGCTTCTAATTAAGATTGAAGGAAATACAACTCAATTGAAATTTACAAGAACAAGAATATTGGAGGAGAATCATATTTCAAACTTCAAATTCTTTATTTCTCCCCACCAAGAGTGTGTTAGTCTAACTACTAGTTTATTTAATTATAAAAAAAGGTCTTGCTCGCATTCTTTAATGATTTCTACTCCCTCCATCTCATAATTATTGTCTTTTTATCATTTTTTCTTTTTCTCAAAATAATTGTCACTTTACAATTTCATTGCAACATTTATTATTTTTTTCCCATTATTATACCCTTATTTATTGAATTTCATCCAACTTAACTATTCCACTACCAACAATTAATAAGGGTGTTTTAGTAAATACTATTAATTTTACTATTGAAATCAACAGAATTAATTATTTCTTTAATAATTTTGCATAAACCTTAAACGACTAAGATTGTAAGACGGAGGGAATAATTAAAAAACTATTCATTGAAAAAATCTACTATTTCAAATTTTTGATGTATTAAATACATAAATTTTTATAAAAAATTACTAATATAATGTCTTTCAAAAAATACCCTTAGAAATTGAGATACTCGTTTGCATTTCCCATAAAAAAAAACTCTCATATTCATCGGAGAAGAAGAATACAAAAGCGGGTTTTGATTTATTAAAAAAAAAAATCGGGTTTTGATGGAAACCCGCGTGGGTTGGTAGGAGTAGGACCCATAAGAAGGGCCCAGATCCTTCTAGAAAGGACAACAACTCAAACTCAAACTTGATTCATCCATTAATCACTTATTTCATTTCGTTAATCGCTTATTTCATTTCATTCGCACACAAATCAAAAACTCATTATATTTTCGTAACCAACACGAAGAACTCATCACAACAACACAATCACACAGAGAGAAAATGGATTTCGAACTGAGAAGAGCGAGAGAGAAGATAGAGAAAGAACAAAAAGAGCGCAAGGAAAAAGCAAGATTGAAACTCCAAAAGGAAAAGAAAGCGAAAGAAGAAGCTCGTATTCAAAGAGAAGCCATTGAAGCTGCTCAAAGATCTCGCCGTATTGATGCCGCTGAAGCTCAACTCAAGGTAACCTAATCAAATCCCTCTTTTAACTCTTTCGCTTTTAAATCATCAATCATCATCATTGGATGCTTGAAATGTTAGTAATTAGTTGTTAGATTATTTATTTTTCTTTGTTGAAATGAATCTCAAACAGTTATTAATTAATTTAACAATTACTTTTAGAATGAAAGGGGAAATATACCATGTATTATCAATGGATTGATGTCTTTATGAATTAGATATGAACTAGGTACTCCATCATCTCATAAATATAAGAGAAGAATCTTTTTTCCAGGTTTATTGGATACCTCTTAAGCGATGTATATGATCTATATTATAGACCAGATACGTTAATTATTCAATGAATCTGAAAAATGAATAATCTCAGTGGAAGCACGCACAAACACCAAAACATGTCATTACATTTAATTATCTCATTTTCTCGAATAATTAACAATGTAGTCCGTGTCCGGTGTCAGTTTGAGGGCTTAGCATTAGGTTTAGATAATGGATGATGGGTGTTTCTGTGTGAGGACTTGGCAGGAAGTTTTGTAATAAAATATACATGTACTGAGTGATGAGTTTAGGTTTTAGTATAGTCATTGCTTATTAGTTAATGTAATGTAGCAACTAAGTTCAATTACGTGGTTATCTAATTTTCATTTTCATTTTCTTTTGTCAAGTCATGCTCTAGTGAGATTATCTCACCGAACAAACTTGCCTTTCATGTCCTCAGTTTCCCCTTGTTGTGTATAGTGAATGTTAAAGAATCCATTTTTGTGTCTTCTTATTTGTTTAGACAACAAATTTGTTAATTTCATATTGTATCAAAATGTGCGTTATGGCATGAAATATGTTCATAATAGTTCTAATCATGGACAATCTGATATTGTACGTACTTGTCTATGCCCCGTACTTGGCATGATTGTCAAACTTTATGATAGTATTTTATTACAACAAGTATTTCATACAAAGGCATAGTCTGTTTGGTGTATGATGCAGCCCTTCAAGTTTCAAGAAATAGCCCTTTCTGGTTGAACACTACATTTCTTGTGCCTAGATGTAATTTTGTTGGAATATAGAGCAATTAACAAAGCATTGAACTCTTGACATGTTCGTCATTGAGTACAAATGTGAATTGAGCCTCATCCAAAATGACTAAGCTGCCTAGTATAGATCCTTGAATGGTTTCTTATATATAAGAATAAAACAATCAGTTGCAATTTTATAACCAGCTGGGCTATTGTATTTCTTTCTTTCTTTTTTCCCATTCTGTTACCTTTAATGATATTGAAATTTGAAATGTATAATTGTATTAGTTAATCTTTATTCCACTGCTGATTAAGATAAACTTGCCAATTTACAAATATCAATGATTATCTTACCTTTCAGTCTATGAATGCAATCACTTCTTTTTATGCCTAGGTTTTTAACATGACAATACTAAATGCATGATTCCTTTGTTTACCATGTTCAATTCAGGCTGACCAACAGATGCAAGAAAACCTAATTGTTGGGAGGGGAATTGTTTTTTATCGTTTACTGGAAGCTGTACCTTATCAAGGTAGTGGAGATAAGATCAAACTGCCTCCTTCTTGTTTTACAGACTTGTCCGATCATGGTGCGCTTGATAAGGGACCGATGTACTTTCAGTTATCGTTGACTCACAAGGAGGGCTCTTCAAGCACTCAAGATACTGACAAAGAGAAAATGGGAACAACCCATTCCGGAGTTTTAGAATTCACTGCTGATGAAGGTTCAGTGGGTCTTCCTCCTCATGTATGGAATAATTTGTTTTCTGAAGGTTGTATTATGGAATCTCCATTGATTGAAGTCCGCTATGTTTGGCTTCCGAAAGGGACTTACGCAAAACTTCAACCTGAAAGAGGAGGATTTTCTGATTTACCAAACCATAAGGCTATCCTCGAAACAAGTCTTCGGCAGCATGCTACACTTTCTCAAGGCGACATTTTCACAGTAAACTATGGAAAACTTGAACACAAATTAAGGGTGCTTGAGTTAAAACCTTCATCAAGTGTATCTGTGTTAGAAACAGATATCGAAGTTGACATAGTTGATCCTATTGATTTCTCAGAACAGACTGATCAACATGTTTTAATTCCAGCAGTATTTGGAACTCCACAGACTGGTACAGTAGATGAAGGAAAGTTTGTGTACTACAAATTTTCAATTGACAATGGCACCTGGGAGAGAATTTATAGTGGGAGTTCTATTATTGAGGTCAAATTAGAATCAGAGACAAATGAAGGTGACACTGATCTTTTCATTTCTAGACACCCTCTCATATTTCCTACACGACACCAGCATGAGTGGTCTTCTCATGATATTGGATCAAAGACTTTGATTCTCAGCTCTAAGGATAAAAACTTAGGTGCGGGGACTTACAGCATTGGTGTAAACGGATTTAAAGGATTGACCAAGTACAAACTATCAGTCTTGATCCAAGATAATTTCAACCAAAAACTGGGTCAGCAAGCATCTTCTTCCATGTCATCAATGGGGTTGGATACTGAACAATGTAGGAATTGCAAGCATTACATACCATCTAGGACTATTGCACTACATGAAGCTTACTGTAGCAGGCATAACGTTACCTGTCAGCATGAAGGTTGTGGAGTTGTTCTTAGACTTGAGGAGTCCAAAAATCACATTCACTGTGGCAGGTGTGGTCAAGCTTTCCAGCAGGCAGAATTGGAAAAGCATATGAAAGTTTTTCACGAGCCACTTCAGTGCCCTTGTGGGATAGTGCTTGAGAAAGAGAAAATGGTAAGTTGCCTCTCACACCCTTCTTGTCTAGTATAGTTTTTCTCTTCTATCGTTCTTTCATTGTTCTGCTTTCTACATTCATTTTTTTGTTGTTGTTCTTTTGGTCTGTTATGTCTATCCTAACTTATTTAGCTACTGGGATATGTTAGAATTTGGGGAACCAACGGCAAAAACCTATATCTTATTTGAATTCGATTATCAAACAATATTGAACAGGCTAGAAACAAGTATGAGAGTTTGCATTTGAAAGTATAGTGTGCTAATATTTATACTCAATTATTCCTTTTGTGAATTCTTTTCTCTATGTAAGCAATCTTAATGGGGCTGGAGTTAATTGGTTTTCTCCAAGGTTAGCTAAGAGGCCTGATAAACCGTCATCATAGTTGGCAGTCTACTGATGGAAGAAGAATTTAGAGTCTTTTCCAAGTCTACCACTATTCTTAAACATGAAGTTTTTATTTTGCTTTCCTTGCATCTATGATTTTTTTTTTACTGACCAACTCATGCCAACCATGATGGCATCTTAAACATGAAATAGCTTGTGAGCTGAACTCTGACATTTGGCTAATAATACTCCTGCATTCTCACATACATATATCCTCTTTTCTCAATTTTCTCTCAAAATCATGGGGATACGAGTTATCAATTTTTCTGCATACAATAAAACTCTGATGCACAGACGCGGCTGAGATCCGCCGTGTCGCCGTGTCCGGCGCGGTTCCGACACGGACGCGTGTACGACACGCGTATGATTCGCGTCAGACGCGGATCTAGCCGTATCCAACAACAACAAAAAAAACTTGCAGCGGACGCGACACCGCTCAGTTGAGTACGACACGGCCCATGACAGAAAATATATAAAAAAAAAACGAAAAAAAAGGAAGAGAACTAGGTTTCATGGCTGGGCTATCAATTTAGAAACTATAAAACCCAACTCACAAATCTCTAATCCTGTTTTCGCTGCTCACTGTACACCACCACACCTTTTCCGGCGCCGCCGTCTGCTTCCTTCCCGTCGTCTCTCCATGTTGTCGTCGTCTACTCCAGGTTTCTATCAATTTGCTTTCTTCTTTTCTTGTTTATAATTTCATGGGTTTTCACTTTTCACTTTGCTGCTGTGCTATCGTTATCGTTTTCGTTATCTGTTTGCAGCTTCATGTTTTGCTTAAATTTTGACCACCACACGTTTTGATAGAAAACTGTGTCTGAACTTTATGACCACAAGTTTTCCTGTATGAAGTATATAATAATAATAACGCAAGTATGAACTTTTATCACATGGTGATGGTATATATTTTATAATATGTTCCCTTTACACAAGTCACAAGACCTGGTCAACACGTTTTGTCGTATATGATTTATATGTATCAAACTTTATGTCCTATATGAGTTGGTCATGAAAGACTATTGTGGGCACACTAATAGTGTATATGTTGGCTGAAAATTAAGTTTATCTTAGCACCGCAACACGTTTTTTATATATGAGATAAACTTTATGTATTTTTTATAATTTATCTTTTAGAAATTAGAATTCATGTCCTATATATAGCCGTGTCCGTGTCCTACGTTTTTTTAGATTAGCCGTGTCACGCGTCCGTGTCCGTGCATCATAGGTTGTAAATAGTGAAGTTTTACATTTATTATTAGTAGTTTGTAATTGATCCATTAGTCATTAGTCAGACACATTAGGTTAGAATAGCCTATATAAACACATTAGTGGTTGTACATTTTTTATCTCTGAAATATAATATTCAGTTTTCACCGGCTTTCTTGCAGATTGGGATTTAACTGTCAATAACCTAAGCTACCATAGGTGGTGATTTATCTTCCTTTTTGTTCTTTTGGTGGTGGGGCTAAAGGCATCTGTTGGCATCACAGGAATACATTATCAAAGTTTTTAAGCATCAATTTTCCTCAAAATCAATTGTATTATTATAAAAAACAACAACCAAGCCTTGTCCCACTAAGTGGGCCTAACTTAAAATCAACTGTATTATTGTATGCATATAAATTCTCTTTTGGTTATATATCTTGTCTAAATGTGGCAAAGGCGCACAAGTGGATATATTCGTAGTTCATTTCCTACTATCTTTTATATGGTGTAATATTTGCCATGGTTTACAGGTATTTGTGCAGATGTTGCAGTTTCAAAATATGAACTTTGGTCATCCTTAGCCCCTCTTCCATTTGAGATTGTTGTTTCTGCAGGACAAAAGGCCAAGGAGGAGTGCTGGGAAAAAGGCATGAAATAAAGATTCGGCCTTTACATTTCATATTAGTTTGCCTGCATAGTAGAAGTGTTGAACAAATCTTTGTTGTGTTAAATTTGTTCTTATGGCGATGATTTTTGTTATTCTATTAGACACAGGCATGGAATTTTCAATGAGCAATTTTGTTATTTTTAAGCAGGCGATGATGCAACAGAGAAGAGGAGCAATCTTGTTCCAGACTTGAATGATCTTACTGGAGAAGGAAATATTGAAACTATGCTTTCAGTTGAAATGGGACTGAAGGAGCTTGCTTCTTTAAAGGTGTTCTTCAAATGCTTTGGTGATTTTGTTTTTTTTTTTTTCATGTTCATTTACAACAGAAAATTCAGTCATAAGTTTTGTGTGATCTTGTTTAGATTTCATTGTATTTGCTATATACTTTTCTCAGTACAGCAGAGTTGCTACGCATAAGCAAAACTTATCTCTCTCTCTTCCCCTCTCTCTGTTTTCTAAGGTTGAGGATGCTATTGTGCAAGCGTTAGCCCAACAGCGGCGTCCAAATTCAGCTCGACAACTAGTCTCAGGTATGCATCCCTGCTATGCCACTTGTTGGAAATTCTACCTTTATTGCCAACATTTGAGTTGCCTCGTGTTAGCTTTGAGGGGGTGGATTTAGTCCCACATCGGTTATATAAGACTCTTGATAAGAGTTTATAAAGAGAAGACACTCCTCTCCTTACAAGCCGGTTTTGTAAGGATGAGTTAGGCCCCAAATTTCTACTTCTACATGGCATCAGAGCTTATCCAAGATCTGCCGTTGGGATTCTGCATTGCCACGCTTCATGCCCAGTGGGTCCGAGCGTGAGGGGGTGTTGGAAACCCGTTGCCTCGTGTTGGCTGGAGGCATTCTACACCTCACAAGCAGGTTTTGTAAGGATGAGTTAGACCCCAAATTTCTACACCACTATTCTTTTATATTAAACACAAATCATGCACTTTAAGGCGGTAGAGAGATGAATTTGCTGAAAATTGCACCAATTAATATCTCAAACCACTATATATGTATATTAATTTAATAATAGATACACAGATCTTTATCTGGACAGATCTTTATTTTCCAACCCAAGGCTTCTACTTCGAACTCATTATGTGAGCCCGCCCCGATTGCTTCTCCTCTTTTCCTGCAACTTTTGCAGCTGCATATGTAGGTACTGGATGTGTGAGGCACACATATCTTTGATAAAAATCAAGTGACTTACACTGCTGTTTGGTCTAAGTTATGGGATATGAATCGATTCGGGTCCTTAAGCCCATTCCTAGAAGTGCAACCTAAAAGGCATCATGAAACAAATTGGGTGCTTAGTGCAAGATCTAATAGGTTTCCTAACGGCTTTTGGATATCAAGGTTGTGTACTTAGGACTAGTATCACAGAGAATTTTACTTATTTCCAATTTGAGTATGTTGATTCTCCCTCAGTTCAGATTGATGGCAATGTTAAGACGTGGCTCATCATCTTCTTTATGGCCTCGCAAAGAACTCCGCTTTGCAAGGCCCATTGCCTACTATGAATTTGTTTGCTTTGCATGACTCATCATTTTGTGGCGTTTCAATTGGTTTGTCATTATCTTTTCATTATATTCTTCATGAAAAAAAGGCAATGTTTCACCAGGTTCCTTAGTCATAGAAGGAGTAGGTTCAAATAATGAATTCTTGCCAGTTTCTGTTGGTGCAGAAGTGCAAGGCTTAGAACTCTGTGATATAGGTATATTATCATAAAAAAACTATATCCTTAGTTTCAAATGAATCTTCCTTTGAGTGTCCCGCTTGAAGATGTATCATAAGAAAAAGGCTTAAATGCACTTTTGGCCCCCTATGTTTGCCGTCGTAGCAATTTTAGCCCCCTAACAAAAAAAATGTAATTTTGACCCCCTAATTTTGCCATGTTTAGGGAAATATGCTCTTTTGGCCCCTTATCTTTACAAAAAAGTTGCGATTTTGGCCCCTTTTTTGGGACACGTGGCGACTTCTCAACATAGTTGCGAAAAATAGGGGGTCAAAATTGCATTTTTTTTGTTAGGGGGCCAAAATTGCTACGACGCCAAACATAGGGGGCCAAAAGTGCATTTAAGCCTAAGAAAAAAGTTTGTTTTCAATCATTGTGACACATTTTATTTGTTTTTGGATCAAAACATCTATACCCCTTCCAGGTTGGTGAGTACCCAACAAAAACACATTTTATAGCACATGGTTCAAGTTTGTCAAGATTCTTATGTTCATGAACAAAAGTTGTGCTGCTAAATTTTTTTAAAATTCAAATCAGTTGAAAACATTTTTTGAAAATGTGAATCGGACTTTGAAAATCCTGTTAATTTAATAGGCAACAATTAAAATGGCTTTACCCTACAAATATTTTGGTACTTCATTTGAGAAAAGCAAGACTCTAATCACCTCTAGTACAAATATTTTTCTCCTTTCTGCAATCCCATTTTGTTTGGGTGTATTAGGACAAGAACTATTTTGCACAATTCCATTTTCAAGAAAATGTTCATCCAACACAATGTTAAAATATTCTTTACCATTATCATATTTCCCTTTTAACAAAAACATCTATTAATATGATAAACCATTTATGTGAGAGTGTATTCGTTCGGTTTAGGGCCCCTAATATTAGCGTGAATAGCAGAAAACAATTTTCATGACTTGAAATGAGATTGATGATATTTTGCAAATTCATACTAATGTATTTGGTATGTATTATAGACCAAATAAATTAATTATTGAATAAATCTAAAAAGTGAACTTCTGCTTATAATTGAGACCGGAGGGAGTATGCTTTACAATTAATCAAAGACAAATCTTTATTACGAAATAACTTACAAAACAGGTGTTTTAAATAACGAAAATCACCCAAAAAATCTCCGAAATCCCACGGTTTTACTCGTATTTCACGATTCCATGTGATTTCGAAGGGATTTTGCATAATTCATGATTCTACTCACGATTTAGATTGGCAAGGCGGAGAAAAATCGCAAAATCATGGGTTTTCATGATTCCAATCACGATTCTAATGACAATGCTGAATAGTTCCTAGTAAATGCACTCATCAACTTAGAACATAATGGGAGATACTGCATAGATCATAGCAAATACATTTGTCAACTTAAAACATAATGGGAGAAAGTTGGGTCAGATATAAATAGAGAAGAAAATGACAAGTCAAGCAACACTAACAGCAGCCTGAAAATGGCCGAACAGACCCTCACGAGTGCTTGGAAATTACCATGTGGGCACTGGATTTGGTGTTGGGAGGCATATATAGGCACACGGCAACTAGAAAGCCCAGTGACAGCCAGTGAGGTGTGAACCACCACTGGCAGATGTGAGCGGGTTGCTGGAAACATCAGTAGCATAGGTAAGGCACCCAACTAGGAGTAACACATGTTTGGCTGTAGATCCATTAATCATGCATGTATTTGGGCTGGCTTTCTATTGGCTTGTTTTCTATATGCTTTAAAACATGTCAGACTAAAATCTTTTTTATATGTACTAGTATCATTCTGATTCTGTACACTTTTGGACGTTGCCAGATATTAAATCACCAGGGGATCCTAAGTTTATGGAAGCCGTTGGTATGTTCTCCCCCACCTATTATTTGCCTAAATATTCGAGCACTGTTCATTTTGTGCAAATGATAATATAAACGATATGCTAAATATCATTGTATCTTTGTAGAATTGAGTCCGGAGGAATCTGAGGATGTTCTTTTCAAGGAGGTATTCCGTTTTATTTTATGAATCATACCGTGCTCTTTATCAGTGATAACTTATTTGAATGTCTGTATCTATTGTAGTTCACTTCTAATTCTCTTTTATAAGAATGCGTGCTTTCCTCGATTTGGGATTGCATGGTTCTTTGTCTTTTATTTTTGTAGCATTGCTTTTCAATCAACCTTTTCATCGATATCCGTAGCTTGCAAATGCACTCTGGGTTTGTGACCTCTGAGCAGTAAAGTTGATGGTTGCTCTAATTGAGAAGTATATTTGTATTTACTGAAACATGCTTTCTAAGTAAACTTACTCTTCGTGTTAGGCCTGGCTGACTTATTTTTGGAGAAGAGCCGAGGCTCATGGTATAGAAGAGGTCATTGCCAAAGAACGTCTTCAGTTTTGGATTGGTCGGAGTGGACATTCACCTACTTCACACGATGCTGTTGATGGTAGTGTGACATATTTATTTTAAAAAATTACTTTGCATCTCACATGGATTTATCAACCCCGAATTATGCTAATTGGTTGGGAAGAATGTTGCTTAGGTGGATGTTTTACTACCGATCACCTTTAATCATGGAAGATAGTTTTTCTTATGAGCAATGATATTTGTACAACCAATATCAAACAACCTTTGTGACAACCACTTATCCTCTCTTCTCATTGGAAGAAAACAATAGAGAGAGAAAGAAGAAGAAAGAGAATAAAAACACATGTGAGTATGAGAGAGAGGGTTGTTCCAAAAGTTGTCAAAAAGTGGTTGTACAAATATCATTCCTCTTTTCTTATAAGCTAAATCATGAAAGATAGTTGAATAACATAAATAAGCATACATATTGCACAATATTATGGAGAGTTTTCTTTGTTGATAAAATGCATCGACACACTTTCAGGAGTGTGTTTACGCCAGACTTGTATAAGCCACTTGTTTCTAACAACACATTTTTTTGGGTGAATATTTCAGACAACACATTGCACGTCAAAATGATTAAATACCAGATGTAATGACTATAACTATGCTAAGGGATGAATTGTTAAATATTCTTGAGAAATTTTTTCATCCAGTTAATTATACAGATTTTCAAATTTCAGTTGAACAAGGGCTTTCGGAGCTGCGGAAATTGGGGGTTGAACATAGACTTTGGGAAGGATCCAGAAAAGAAGTTGATCAAAATGGGGATTGAACATAGACTTTGGGGAGGATCCATAGATGAAGTTGATCAAGACTTCACTGTTGCACCGAAATTGAGTATTAGACCTGAAGTTTGTGCCTGAGACATTTTCCATGTATGCAATATGAATTGTGAGTTTCATTTTCCTTCTGAAGACGGTCGCATTCCACTGTGTTCAAGCGAGGCTATCCATATTGTCGTCTTTTGGTAGCTATTATAATAGCTGTATTGAATTTAGGAACTGATCAAACTCTAGCTCTCTTGTTTCTCTGTTTTGTAGAAGGTTTATCCGCTTCGGATGGCATAAATAATACTCCCTCCATATACAAGCCTCTTTTGCTTTTTTCACATTTTTTAAGAGAAGTTGGTAGTGCAATTAATATGTTCGTTTTGTGTGTTAATATTACTGGATTGTTCTTTGTTTGTATCCGTATTAAATTTGACTTTTTATATTTCAAGAGAAGTTAGTAGTATTAATTAAGGGATGTGTATGGAAAAAAATAATAAATGCATTTAGTAATTTAAAAATGAGTTTACATTTATGGACAAAATTTTAGTCAAATAGGTAGGGGTGGCAAAAATACCCATGTCCATGGGTAAAATCCGTCACGGGTACGGGGTGGATAGTTAAACGGATATCCACGGGTATAATAAACGAGTATTTGACTATCCATTGTTTTATGGATATGGACACGAATTTGATGATACATGTACCCATGGGTATCCATACATGATAATAAATTAAATAAATTACTAAAATATCTTTGTATATTGTACGACTGTACGACAACTTTTCTCTTACATCACAATTTTCTCTTCCTCTTCATTTTGGTGCACCCAGGTTTTCTTCTTCTCATTTGTTTTACTTAGCATGATTATTTGTTTTTTATTTTAGATTTTAGAGCTTTCTAATTTTAGATGAATACATGAATATTTCAATTTGTTTCTAATTTCTATGTGAGAATTGATTTAATGTGTGTTAAACCGAGAATTTTTTCTTGAAAAATCCATCACTTCTCTGTTACTTTTCTTTTATGTCATGTATTTCCTTCCTTCGTAAATTGAAACGCACGATGTAAGAATCATGAATTTTGTATGGATTATGTATGATTTATGAAATTTGAATGGATTATGTATGAAAGTTTAAAAGTTGAAGTTTTTTGGTAATTAAAAAAATGTTATTCTTTCTACCAAAAAATAAATAAATTAAAAAAATTCATGGGTACCCATGGATACCTCAATACATGTGGGTTACCCGTATAGTGGGTACCTACGCGGGTACGGGACGTGCACATGTATCATATTTATCCAACGGATCGAGGATGAATATCATACTATCCGTACCCATAGATACTCATTGACATCCCTACAAATAGGTGCTTATATAGAGGGACAAAGGGAGGGAATGTATAAATTCTTCGTGTGAAAAAGCATCGTTATATATAATTTGCCGTATTATAACTACAACAGTGCTATATCACGTGAAGAAAAACATCATGAGCATTTCACAAATTGATTCCGAGTGTTCGATAATTGAATTTCTAGCAAAACATGGATGGATAAAAATAAAAGGGATCATCCTGCACGCCACCATCGTGAGGTTCTCGTGAGTCAATTT
>Ga0315915_1004221_pt1 | contig 18190 bp, 10 predicted proteins | sample MpolbnodulesMG_FD_207738 | JGI IMG/M metagenome (GOLD analysis project Ga0315915, IMG submission 207738) | Medicago polymorpha root nodule microbial communities from Los Angeles, California, United States - branched nodules | ecosystem: Host-associated > Plants > Roots > Nodule | place: USA...
CATTAAAAAAAAAATACTTTAGAAGTAGTATATATAATATTAATTGAAGGGTACAATTGAAAAAAATAATTATTATTGCATTTGAAATTGAAAGTGACATTCATTTTTAAACAATTTTTTTCTCCACAAATGAATATCAATAGTCCGAGGCAAAGGCAACGCAGACATGTTCATAGATTAGGACCAAATCAAAGGAAAATCGAAATGAATGATGGACTTTTGAATATATGTACGCTAATTCGTTCGCAGGAATGGTTCGTGAGAAAACCATAGTCTATGAAATAGCAAGATCATCGCTTTTATCCTCAAATTAAAGAACAAGAGAACGTTACAATTCTATGCTAAGAAAATGCCCTAATTATGGTTTTTATGATACCACTCAAATTTACATCTTCAAAAATGAATTAGAACAGCAACAATAGGTTCATTCATGTCAAAATGTGTTGCAGATATTGTCGAAGAAAACACATCAAAGAAAATTAGATTGATTAAGATACAACCGGTACACTCTTAGCTCAAAATAAATTTCTCGAAGGAATTGTCTGAGTAGGTGGCAAAAATTCCTCAAAGGGTGAAAAACATGCAAGAGAAGGCAACTTAAGTGTTGCAATTTGACCTCTGTCTACGAGATCATAAAACTGGTTTTTGCCTAAATAAGGAAGAAATTAGCTTTATCAATAAACAGTACGAGAAAAAACCGGCGCAACAATTACCAGAGCATAATCAAAATTTCAGAAGGCCTCAATACCTCTTTCAACTGTATCGTCAAAATCCTCCAGAAAACATATTACAAAAACTTGAGGATTTGCTCAAACAATTTATGCAATCATCCAAACAAAATTATAAGAATGTTGAGGCTTCACTCAAGAATATATTCAATCTTTTTTTCTTGAGTTTCTTCTTCTCTTAGAAGCATCATAATAAGTTATCTCTTTCCACTTCTTTACCCATGCAAAATACGTGAACATGGTGAAATAGAAATATCTCCCGTATAGGGAACATGCGAAAAACCAATAAAAATGGTCTCCTAATCATGCTCCCACATGATACGCCCTAAACACTGCCGCAACACAAAAGTATAGACTAAAAGAATCACAAAAGGACTGAAAATGATCCATCGAATGAATGCAATAAAAATAAACCAATAAAGCAGAAATGAAGTTACAGAAGGATGAATGATGTGCACACAACTGAGGCACATTGCATAATTTTCTACATTCCCCATTCTTATTTATAGGTCCAATTCCAGTGGTTTGAAAATAAATAAATCCTTCCTCTTTAAAATGAGTTATCTCTTTCTTATTTTCTGGTAGATGTGTATTAACTATGTTTTTTTTTCTAATTATTTCTGTATGGGCAAAGAAGCTGACAACAAATAAAATGCTACAAAGTTGACCTTATAAGTTGTAACCATTACACTATTACAGAATACAAAGCATATCATTATGCTTTAACAACTCCTTTTTCCACAAGCATATCATAAATTCTGTCAATCTTGCTTGGAGAGAACTTGAACAGTGGATATGCATCAGATTTCTTGGTTACTCTGCCCTTTGAAATTTCTAACTGCATGATCCGCGTAATGTTGAGGAAGATGGGTGGTAGCATTCTGATCTCATTACAAAGCTTTATCTCCTGCATGTTAATCCAAAAATAAAATTAAAAAGCCGATCAAAGCTAATAAAGAAATAGCAACATAAAAAGAAAAATGAAGTGGTAAAAAACTAAGGGAGAAATATTTCTTACAGATTCTGATAGCAATTCAGCCCCTTCAAAATCACTGATATCCCATTCTTCTAGTGTCTTTGTGATAGCTTGTATGGCCGACGGTGCATCCTTGATACTAGGAAATGATTCTTTCTTGCCACTTGTTCCAATTTGACCACTTTCTTTACAGTTACCTTGTTCAGCTTCTTTTGTCCTCTTTTGTTCAATAAATTGATATGCTTCATCAGAAGTTACACAGCCAGCAATTCTAGCTTCCTGCAAGACATTGCAAATGGAAATGGAATCATATAAGCATGCTTTGGCAGACGTGAATCATGTGACTATAACTGATATAGTTTGACCAAGGCGGAAATTCAAGATGCGGCTCCAACTATGGGTCATGTGCAGAAAGCATCTCTTTCTTTGAAACTCACCAACATAGCCCCTTCCTAAAGTAATAAAAACTTGTATACAAGTGGCACGTTAACACCCTACTATCACCACTCGGCGGCGTGATTGATAAAATGAAAAACTAGATCACACAGCAGGCAGAACCCAAACTAGGCTCGAGGGTCCTCTATATTGGCAAATCAATTATGAGTGGACTATGTGGCCAAAGGGGAGTTGTAGTAACTCAACCTTTTCTATGGGCAGTTCTATGGGACAGAGTGAGATTGGACAAATGCAACATACTACTTTTCAGTTTCGAGGTGGGGCGCAAAATCTAGAACAGGGAATTGGTGGAAAAAAGGAGCAAGACCTCTGTTTCGAGTGCAGGCAGCATTACAGCCCCGGTCACCCTTTATAAACTAGAGGAAATAACTACAATATATGCAAATAAAGTATGTTGACAGCAGCTAGAATGTAATACCTTTAAGTCTTTTATTCTTTTGGCAAGTCGGTGTTCTCGAATAGCAGTTTGCAGCAACTCCTCATGCTCTTCTTTTGAGTGAAACCGCATGAAGACCTTGTACTGTTCACATATTTGAAGCTCTTCATGTGAGAGAAATTTCTCAAAAGGATCGGGACAAAGTAAATTTCTTTCAAGTATAAATTCTTTTCTGCGCTTTCGTTCATCTAACCTGCCAAGAAATTTTCATACTTACATATCAGATATGAAGGAAGACAGAAGAAAAATTGAATTAAAATATATCCTAAAAGAAACAGTATACAGGATTTTTGCAATACAACTTATCCAAGTTTGCTGCTTAAAATTCAAAGACACGATACAGCAGCAAATGACATGTTAACTCAGAATCAGGATATCCCAGGGAAAAGTTAAAAAAAACTAGTTTAGATGCAAACAATCTTGAAATTTACAAGATTGTTTCCAAGACCCTTTCTAGATGGTTAATTTTGTTTCTTTTATTCGGAAGAACAAAAAAAATGACAATAAAGTGAAGTTCCCTTACTTTTTTCCGTAGCCACGGAGCACCTGCAATTTCATTTCACGTTCAGCTTCAGTATCAGTGTCCTTAAATTCCATTTCTGCCAAAACTTGCTCAGCATCATTATCGTATTCAATCTCAAATTCACCTCTGTTAGAATTGTACCCTCTCAACACTTCCATAGATGGCTTATATTCCCCAGATAATTTAGGTTTCTTTTCACCAGTGCTCCAACCTGCTTGAGATTCTACTAACAAAACAAAAAAAATTGCAATTGAATGTATTAATACACGAAATACATGTTCTCCAATTTAAGCACATGAAAATACAAACTATATATTTATATGACGGTAAAACCAGAACTATTTGTGTCAAGAGCAAAGCCCCAAGTGTATTACTGTTAGCAGACCCCAAATTAAAAAAAGACATGTAAAGAAGACCCGAAGAACACAAAAGAGAGTAGGGACTGGGACCCGATTTGGTTAATAATAATAACTGCATCCTAGATAATTAGCAGAATAACAATTCTATTTAGAGATATATATAGACCTAATGATTAGTTAGAAGAGTTATTCCATTTTTTGGAGGGAAGGGAGGGGAGACGGAGAAATTTAGGACTATCAAACATCCTGTAGTGTGAAATCTGATGCAGAATTTGCCTTTTGCTGCTCCAGTATTTCCATTTTGTATTCATCCCTGATCTCGTATCACATTGACGAAGATTCAAAGACAGCGCAACCTATCAGAAATTTCCATTTGCCTAATTTCAGGTCCAGTTTAATTGATTGTGCACATTTCAATTTAAATCAATATTTGTGTCCCTCAAATGTTTTTGATGTCCAATTATCAGTTTTAATTATCTTGTAATACATTGTATTTTTGACCTATTTTTCTATTTCTGAGTCTCCATTGGATGGAATAATATGTCTCCTTGTTGTATCTTGTACTTAGGGTAAGAGAAGAAATGTATTCCCCAATTATTGTATCTCTATAGTTAAGGAAATCTCTAAAGATTTAGGATCAACTTTGGAAAAGATCTAAAATCTCAATTGAAACAGTGTTAAGCCTTCAAGCCCAATGCTAGGTGTGTGTGTGTGTGTGTGTGTAATATTTTGTTATCCCATAGTCTGTTCAGGATTAAATTCCACAAGCAATCATAGTAAATGCTTTATCTCTTATCACAAAAAAGGTGGTAAACCCTTTTATCAGGTATATTAAAGAATTTTCAAACATTAATTTGATCAATGAACGTTCAACAACATATAACTGGCCCTCTAATGATGATATTTTGTCATTGCATTGAAAGAAGTCTATATGTACTACTATAATCAAAAGATTATCCCTCACGGACAAAATTGATGTAGTAATATTTGAAGCTCAAAATAATGTTCTGAAATTCTCAAGAGACAAAACAGAAATTTAGTCGTTCAAAAATCTCAAACTAGCGAATTTTTACATTACTGTCAAAAGTAGCGAACTCATCAACTGAAATTCCTACATCAGCAACAAAATAAGAAAACATACCTTCCACCTTAACTCCATCATTATTTTGGTTCACATTGGAAGCCTTCTTGGTTATACTTGGAAGAGCTTCATCGCGTGCTGAATTCATATCACCCATATAAATTATACCCATTGACATAGAATGTCACTACGAAATGGTAAAGAAAGACTTTTTTTAAGCTATAGATTGTACCTGAGGTTGGCCTAGACATGTTTTGATTAGTGGTCTCTGCCTTCTTAGATTCTTCAGAGCTGAGACGTTGCACCAAAGGATTAGCAGTCATAAACGAACATATTTAAATAATCAGATTAATCGGAAAAGGTTTACTTTATTCCATCAGAAAGGTGAGGTTCTTTCAGAGTCAGTTTTGCATTTGAAGGAAAATCTGCATGAAAAACAACATGGAACAAAAACTTGTTTTATAAAAATTAACATTGCAAAATGCAACCAAAATATCGGAGAGTATATAATGCATGCACCCCAACGCCTAAAACAAGACGAGCAGGGAGTATAAACTATAGATGATCCAAACAAAAGTGACCAGTAAAACAAGCACAAGTTAGAAAACTTTCCTCGGATTTTACAAACGCTGTTAATCCGCGATAGAATTTTTTTCAGTATTAGCCAAAGAAAATAATAACATATAAACGACTGCATAGGCATAACACGTTGAAGTATTAAACTTATTATGTTATAAAAGAGCTAAAGAAATTGTTTTGTTCATGGCAAGTAAAAATATGTATTCTGGATGGACTTCCACGTCATAAATATCTTCCAACATGCAAGACATATACCTCTTTTGAAATTATTGTGGTAAGTAAACAAATTCACTAGTGGACTGTGGGATTGGGCCCCTCAGATTAGTCGGTCTTTGGGTCGGATACCGAGTTTTCAAAAAAAGAGGTAAACAAATTCACCTTGTGAATGGCATTGGAATACTGTGGCTCAAGTTGTTGGATATTCGTAACTAATTGAGAAGCTTCGCCTACTAATATGAATTCTACTTGCGGGTATAGCATAATCATTAGAGATAACTTAATATCATATAGAATAAGGAAATCAAGTAATGGTAGTTGTGATTGTTGTTGAATAAAACAAAGTAATCAAGTCAAGCATGCAAAATCTCCACAGATTGTGATTTAGATCATCAAGAAGCAAACCTTTCTTGAGTTGATGTCCCTTTGCCATGGCAAGGAGTTCCTCTTTGTTCTTTCCCATAGAATAAGACAAATCCTACGTGCACATACAAACAATTACACCATGCGTTCAAACACAGGTTGTATGTATGCTATCAATAACAAAGTTGTCAAATAGCCTTACAGGTAGAGGAAAAAATGGCGAATTCAGATATACAGCATTATAGTGGTCAATACACTGAGATTTGCTTTTTGTCCCAACGTTTTCAGCAACACCGTTCCAATTCCCAAATCCATATGTGTCAATGGCCTAAAACGAAACAAGCTTGTTATGATACACATTTTTTATAAAAAGAAATAAGGTAAAAATGCAAAACATTTAACATATAGCAGGTAAGAAGAAAGAAGATAAAAAAGTTCCCCATACTCAGACCACATACCTCAATAAGTAACTTCTCTTCCCCTGCACTCCAATCTGAAGATGTAAGCGGAAAAGATAGGCTATCCTGTAAAAAGAAATATATTTTAAAACTTCAAGTATTACACAAATTCATCCATGCTGGAAACTTCATTCAAAATGAAATATTATTGCCTTCAGCTATAAAAGATACATGTATTGCCTTGAGCTTTTATCTCATTATGGTAGCCATAAAGGGAATAAATAGGAAGAAAGCTTGTGCTATGCTCATTACAGAGTTCAGAAAATCACCCTTTATGAGAGAAGCGATATATAAGCATATCTGATTAAAGCACATGGAACAAGTCAGAAACGGCTTATTTCAACATATTTGGTGAAAAGTATTTTCCGAGGGAAAAGAATAGCTATCATCCTAATGTGATACTGCACAATATTTATAGACTACAAAAGCAAGTACTAATAGTTTTCCAAGTTACTAACAATCTGTTTTTCATGCAGAAAATCATCACCATCAAAGGACTTCATATCTAGATAGTTAGTGTAATCTCTAGTATTTAGTTCAATCCTTCCGATTCTTCATTTTATTTTAGGAAATAAAATTTTATTACAAGAAAAGGAAAGATATAAAAAAACCAAAGCAAAAAAGATTCCATCCCATCCACAATACTGACATACAATATCACAAAGAAACTTAAACAAAAACTTTATCCAACAACAACCACGAAAACATTTTCCTACTAGGTGGGATGGTTATCAAAATCACTAGTTGACTCGTGGATTTGTGTGATACTGTGATTCCCGTTGTCCAACATTGGTCGACTCAGTCGAGGAAACCGTTTTTCATTGCTTCGAATGAAATTGTGAGTTAACTGGTGGGACTTGCATAAACTCGTGATTCGCTAGTTTAGCACTAAGTTTATGAGGTCAGTTTTTTTAAAAAATTTGGTCCAACTTATGAAACCCTATTTTCTTCTCTTGTTTACTAATGAACTCAGAGTAAAACGAACGTAAACAGTCTACAAGTTGCAACCAAGACACTCACCGACGATGCAGATGTTGAAGATCCTTTGTCATCTAGGACAGAATTTGATGAAGATGACGATGACAATGGAGATGATGTCATTGAAGGAATGGTCATTTGAAGAAATTAACTCTTTTAAAATGTTTAAACTTTAGGGACTTTTTTTGTTAATTATGTGTCATTTTATCATTTATGTAGTTTAATCATAGGCGACGGTCAGTATGGTGGACTTAGAGTTGACCATCATGGTGAAGTTAAAAAATAATCATTGATTCAATAATAATCATTTGATATGTTTCTTGCCGCTTTACTTGACTAATAGGTCACTCGTATAAACTCTTGACCATTGCCTTTGATTATTATTAAATCAATGGTTATTTGTTAACTTTGCCATGATAGTCCAATCTTTTAAGTTCACCATGTCAACCGTCACCTTGATCATTTATAGTACTTTGCTTTAATATGTTGACTTGCGACTTCTTTATTATGGAGTTGAAATTTTTAATTTTTGCTGTCTTGATGATATTATAAAAGTATATATGTCATGTGTAAAAGTTTTTTAGTATTATTTTAAATACTAGGTAGACTCATTGTTTACTATCCAAGTTCACCTAAGGATCGGCTACATGGATAAAACAGCATCATGTCTAATGATAGACCATTTAAAACGAAACATTTTTTTATCTGTTTGGCGAATAACATTTTGTGGTCTCCCTCCACCCTAGATATTGTACATTCCTCCAATTTTATTTTCAGAAAAGAAAAAAAAAAAGACGTGAATACGTGAAAGTAACACAATAATTATAAAACAGGAACAACTCAAAGAAGATTTCATACCATAACCCGATATGGATGATTGCTTTTATGAGGAGTCAACTCAGCACCAACAAAGAAGCACTCTATGCAGAGATCAAAATCTTGACACACAGCGCATTTGATGTGAATCTTCCCTGAAATATTTTTTTTGCAGTAATTACAGTGATATAGTGATACTTTGCCATCAGTTATTCCCATGCCTACAACATTTAGAAAACGGTGTTACAGAAGATAATATCGGTCTTTTGATGGAAAACGATAATGTGTTAATGAAAATCACCTGCATATGAAGCTTCTAAATCATCAGCATTTAAAGTGGCCTTTTTTCTCTTGGACCTAAAAGCAGAAAGCAAAGAAACAAACAACATTACAACCTATGTGGCATTAAGCATTTAAGCAGAATTTTAATGCATCAAAGGGCATACTTCAAAACAAAAATCTACTAAAACTAAAAATAAAATCTAGGACAACAAGAAGCACACATTGCTTCTTTCATAAGTCCACTCACCCCTGCTGAAGGTATGAATTTTATTAAATATGAATAAGAAAAAGTACCGATATTACGCAACTATTCACAGAGGGAACATTTCAAATTGAATTTGTTATTTCTAATTTTCATCTTCAAACCTGAAAATGCAACCACCTTATTGGATAAAAACATTTTAAGAATCCATGATATCTAAAATGACGAACCTGTAATAACCATGTATGCCTCAAAGCTGATGCACGAAAGACATACATATATTTCTTAGTTTTGATTCAAAACCCTATTACATACTTGTTTTAAACAATATTATTCATAGACCCGCTAAATGTCTATCTTAAACATCCAATATATTTTCTCACATAAAAGGGACAAACAGTAAAGAATGAAAGAATAAAAAAAAAATGTATTCTTGTATAAATATTAACAGCCTATAACTTTCCCACTTTGTACTTTACACCTTGGAATTGGATAACCTTTAGGTGTTTAGTTGTTAACATGTTCTGTCAAATCGGATTAAAAGATTTTCCAAGCGTATAGGTTTGTTCATGAGTTTCAACTTCCACCTAAAGGTGATCCAAAATTGTCTGTTGCCTCGTTGTAGGCTAATGCAGAAAGTGGAGAAGAAAAATATTCATGAAATTCAACTTGGTTTGACCTATAGCACAGTAAGGGCCTGATAGCGCACAGAATAAAGAGAAGGGTAAACCCGTCATTTGGAGGGTTTATCAAAGGAGAAACAAAAATAAAATAAATAAGTAAAATATAATATTAGTGTGTTAGTTTGAATTTGAAATAGTTAGTTATTGGGTGTGGTTGTGGATTGTATTTAAGTTTGCTGTTTGTTGTTTTATTTCTTATGTTGGAAGTTATTAGGAAGTTATTTGGCCAGAAGAAGTTATCTTCTGAGAGAGCAAACTGCTCTGATACATTTGTAGATTGTATTTCCTTTTGTTAATCAATGAAAATCGCAAGTTTACTTGCAAAAGTCTCATCCCTATAATTCTGATCTCTATGAAATTGGTCCGACCTACCAGATGCCACCGAAGAAGATGGAGGCCAAAGTGACTGCACTTGAAGAGAAAATCGCAACTTTGGAGGTTTCTTTACATGAAATGCAGAATCAAAACAAGCGATATCCAGGGACTACGTGCTCTTATTGGAGGCAAGATCTTTATTATACAATCATAAATGAATAATCAAACTATATTTAAGCAAAACAGCATTGGCTTTGTGGTCAATCAAGATCTATGTCTCGATCATATTCCACGCTCTCGATTAGTAGACCCCATTCTTGCTCATACCAGACCACCTAATAGTACTCTTCTCTTTTGTCTAAAACAAACACAATTGTAAAAGAAAAAATGACATAAGCACGGGAATAACATTAATGAGAGAGAAAAACTGGTTCTATAATAAACAAGGTTTCTTAGTCCTGTGGCAACCATTTGAACAGTTAAAAAAAGAAAAGTAAAATGTCTGTACATAGGAAGTATATAGGAAGTATAAACACCACTTTCAGCATAAGATAAGAAGATAGAATCAAGATATATAAAAGTTCCGCTAAGTGTACATTTTGATGGAGGAGTTCATAAGCGAAAGAAAGGCAGGAAATCCTGTGTTAAGAAAACATTCTTATTTAAAAGAAAAATGTCTGGAATAAGAGGAATTAAATAAGGGTAAATCACATAACCTTTCCATGGTTGTCAGACTCATGAGTTAACTTGTAAACTCTGTCGAGTAAACTTGATGTTTAGGTAGCAAGAGCAAGTCAACGAGCACAGACTCGTTTTTCAGTATACTCTAGTAAATTCATTTCAACTCGGGTAGACAACCGATTTAACTCACGGGTTAGAGAGATTTATGGCAGTAAAACGAAAAATTGTCCAAAACGCAGCTTTGAGTATGTTTCATTTGTTCCATTTAGCCTTTTCGATCATAGCCTCTCATGAGCTCTCAGGTATTCAAGTGAAACCTCTGTCCTTCAAAACTTCAATTGGGATTTAGACCCCCAACCTATTTACAATTGAAGCTTCGCACAAGCTCAGACCTTTGAGCAAAGACTCAGGCCCTCTTTAAAATTTCACGTAGAGTTCCCTTTACAGACAAGCTTTTGTCCTTCTGGCGAACACCTTTGATCGACAAATTTCTAGCAAAGGCCAGCAGAAAGTACTGCATTATCTCCGACGATTTTATTTCCCTCTTTCGACCTCACTTAGAACCCCCCCTGATGCTAGGAGCAATGTGTTGCAGGTCTGAATCTTTAGTCTCTATTGGATATCGATTTCATGATTTAACGTTTTGAATATACTCTTTCAACTTCACCTCTTTATTGGGATCGCCATTTAACTTATTATTCTTTGGAATGTGATTTTATTCTTTTAGTTCTGTCATGTAGTCTAATTCTCCATTTAATAGCAAGATTGTGGTTTTCTATTTTGCTTTATTATTGAATTGGTAGTCGAATTATTATTTTAATGGTATTATATTACGTCTACGTGTCACTTAAAGGTTACAAGTCGAGTCTACGGAAGCTCTCCTAGTTTTAAGAAAACTCTCGAGTTCAACAGTTGACTCTAATCTAATCATTCCTTATTCAATTATAATTAAAGTTTTAAAATTTTCTCAGTTTGGAAAAAGATAAATCACCCCCTTCCAGCCCTTCTCCAAAATCAAACCCTAAAAGACAATGAGGATCTCAAGCGCAAAATACACAAACACATACCCACGACACGTTGTCAAGTGACAAAAGAAAGGCATTAATCTTGTACAAACAAGATTTAGGTAAAAATGACCTTGACTGTATAGTCAAGATTGATTTATCTAGCCTTTTATGCTCTCACTAAATATGTCCTCTTCCTTCTCATATCAGACCATCTATACCTCTAGTACTCTCCTCTTTTGCAAAAAAATAAAAAAATTTAAAAATTGGCATAAGCATAACAATAACATAGACAAGAGAGAAAATTGGATTTCATAGTATATAAGAATTCCTAGTCTTGAGTTAAAAAAATTTATAAAAAATCAGAAAGTCATGGAGAAAAAGTTGATGCTAAAGTTAAACCCTAATTCTCAAACAACGTCCAAATTTCCTTGGCATATAAAAGGATGGTATAACCTTGATCCCTATTACAACCAAGAATGTGTATATAATAATAATTTAGGGATTAATTCATTTCATATCATATCATATCATTGTATAATGTGAACAACACAACAGAAGAATGTAGTAGTATATAATAATAATAATAATAATTAACTTTCATGGCAAGTTTCATAATTTGATTTGATGGTAGCAAGCAAGAAAGAAGAGATGATAGATAATGATCAGAAAGAAACCTGTTGTCATGAGCAGATGAGCGTGACGTGGCTCGGGACTGACCCATTTCTCAGCAGTCAGCAAGCAGAAGCTAAGCGTTAGTTGTTTTGCACTCAGAAAACTCCAAACTTTGAAGTGGAACGTTTCATATATACTACCGCGTCTCCTCATTTTTATGTTTCGTTCCAACGTACCGTTACATATATATTGTTAAATAAGATTTTTTTTTTTTTATCTCTATAAATATCTGAAATTTTATTTTTAGTGTCGCCAAAATTCTTGATTTTTGTTTTTTATTTGTTTGGTACAGAAATTCTTGATTCTATAAATATAGTCTTTTATAGAAATAAGAGTCATAATAACAAATGTTATAAGGAGTAAGAACATTATTTAAGGAATATATAAAAAAAATCTTGAAAATACAAGTTAAATGCATATAAAAGACATAATTACACAATTTTTTATGTAAAATTTAACTGTTTTTTTTTTAAATAGTAAAATTTAACGGTTTTGATTGCTTAAACAATTACATATGACATTTGTCAGCATTTCCTGAAAAATAATGCTCAAATTATTCATTGATAATTTTATATGAATGACAAATTAGTCCATGATCAATATTTAATGATATACTAATTTGTCCTCAATTTAAGAATAACAGGTATTATTTGGTATTTTTTGTATATAATTAAATTGAACCGCGAGAAAATTGTTAGAGATCAAGTTTTTGTTAGTTTTTATAAAATTATTTCTACATTATTTGATTTATATAATTAAAAAGAAATATGTATTGAACTCACAATTTGTCATCAACAACAACAAGGTAGTTTTTATACGATTAACAAGGTAGTTTTTATACGATTTTTGCTCTTTGTAAATTTTGTCTCTCTTCATGGGTACAACATCAACACTTATTTAATGTGTATTTTATATAGTGTGAGATAAAGTGTTAAGACCCGTTTTAGCCTTAAGAAAAACTATAAGACTCAATTTAGTCTTTAAGAAAGAAAAAAACAACTTTTAATCCTTGAGAAAAATAAATTGAGGCAGCTTGGTTCCTATCTTTTTTATCTGCTTCGATGATGGAGGAAAGATCGAGGAAAGAAAATAATATTATTGTTTATTACTAGTTTCTTATCAGAAAATATAAATAAAGAAATAATGTGTGTATAAGTAAAAATGACATGAACGTCACTAAGCAAAAAATTATATGTAATAAAAATAAATCAAAATAACTATTTCATTAAAATTAGAAGAAAATTTCAAATATAAAAACAAAAAGAATAAACATATTAAATAATTTCCTAACAAAATAACTATTTCTAATTTTTCTTTTTGTTTATTTCTACTAAAAAAATAATATTCATAATTTATTAAATTGGAATTTGTTTATGTGATTGTTACAAAATAAATTTTATATTTTTGTAATTTCTCATTGTTTGCAGTGAAAATATTGTTTAAATTTATTTTGTCAATAATATTTATGTCATTTTATAAATATTTCTCTTTTTCAATTTTTTTTTATAAAGGCAAAGAAAATTTAAGACAAGAAACGTTATGGAGATAGGCTAAGCCTGGCCCATCAAATAATATAAAGCTTCATGAAACTCTTTAACAACCATAAGACTAACAACTCAATCAAGGCTCAACTAAAAGAATACAATTCTAAAGACTGTCACGCCCAAATTTTAACTAATAACATCTTCATTATTAGAAAAGGTACCATTTTAAAGCGCGTTTAAATGCAATATTTGTTTTTGTTTTCTATTTTAGAATCCTTCTACTCTTCTTTTTTCTTTTGTCTTCTAAAAGTATTACGAAGTATAGTATAAGTATTACAAAGTATAGTACAGGGTATAGATTCAGCCTTAGAAACAACGTAGTAACCAAACCATAATCCAAGGCTCGATCATCTGACGATAAGTCTCCCCACAATGTTTTCATAATTGTTACACTTCATTGAGTAGACTGAGATTCAGGGATCAACATTGCTTTTTCAAGTATCAGAAACCAAAGTGTTGCTTTTAGATAAACAAGATGTGAAACTTCATTCAGTTGATTATTATTAGTAGGAGTACACTGAAGATTCAACATTCGTAAAAAAAATTGTGTTTAAGTAATAGAGTTAAAAAAATCTTAGGGTTTGTTTGAATTGAGGGTTTTGGAGGGAAGAACTTACTTTTCTAATTTAAATTATGAACACTATAAAACATTTTTCAAATCAAATAAATATGCTTGAAATAGAATGTGATTGTTTATCATGTTTTCTTTTGAAAAAGGTAAAATATCAAATCTACTTTAAAATATAGTCTTAGCCCTTCAAAATTCTCTCTTCCAAAACTCTTCAAAAACCCTGTCCCATACAGAATCTAAGTAAATTGCTGAAGAAAAATAACAGTTAATGTCAATTTAAACTTTGTAATTAACATAGAAACAACAACAATTTTAAAAAAAAAACTTCTTAATGAAAAAATAAGGGAGTGAAATTAAAAGAAAGGTAATGTGAATTTTTAACCACTAGACTATTTGACAAAACAAAAACTAAATTATTAAGTTTCATTATATTCAACGTCATTAACATTTTTCGGAGTTTGGTTTCGCTCCCTAAAAAATCAATTTGACCATGGTTGTTCAAATCCCTAATTTGATTTTTTTTTTTTTGGTACAAATTTCAAATCCACAAATTCAAAGGTTATGCTTACAACACGAGGAAGCTACAAAGTGAAGAGGACAAACATGTAGCATAGGTAAAATCAGAGAGTATGTCGCATGAAAACTTGTTCAGTACTACATTTTGTTTACAAAAATAATATCTATTATTTAAATGTTTAGTTATGTGCTATTGTTTAGAAGACAATTGTTAGGGTGGAAAAATGTCTTAAATGATGCATAGCGCACCATTTTATTCGGTGTTAGATCGACTAATACCAATAGACAATAAGAATGGCCAGCAAGGGTATGCTTGGTGACTAAGTAAAATATACTACACTGATCAGGTTCATGGTGTGATCTTAGGGACAAGATGAATAGAAAGACTAAGTCTTTGATATCACGGTGGTGGGTATGTTAGGATTCCGGTGACCCACCATGATTTTTCAAAAGTTATACTTTATAGTTTATGTAAAATCATGGTGAATCACAGTGATATCAACCATGATATCAAACATACACTATATAATCCTTTTGTTGACAATATGGAACATTTACCATCTTAAAAGCCACCTATGCATATATTGTCTATATTTCATATTTGACTTGAAAAACATGTTAATTTTTTCAATAAATTCTCACATTTACATTCATAAAATGTAATTCTATTTTCAAAGTGTGGAAAATATGTATTTATATCTGTGTTTTTAACTTTTGGAGATAATGATTTGTATCAGAGTGCTGAAAATGGGGTTTTGTAACCTTCTGTCATGTATTATTTGAGTTACACGAGCATCATTTGAATCATGTTAGTTTTTCAATCTCCTGCTTGTGTTCATGTCTTGCATGATTCGAAGTTGTTAAGTATTTCTCATAATATTAATGTTCAATACGTGTGCGCTCGAATTGTATGGGTACATTTCAAGGTTAGGATTTTCATGTTACGTTCAAACACGGTTTTCTTTTATCTTTTTTTTAGGCTATAGTTTTAGAGATGTGATATTTGAACAACCAAAAAGATTGTCTAGTGTGCACACCATACCCTTACCATGCAAATTTCAGTCTGAATGCAAACCGAGGCAAAGAAAGAAAGTAATAAAAAAAAAATGAAAGTGGTAATATATGGTGTAGGACAACTTATGTGTTGTCAAAATAAAATTTCTCTGGTTTTAGGTCAGACAATATTCACAACGTAAGGAAAAAATATCAATAATATGTTTCTAGCTTGTAACGAAAATAATATGTGCAAGGTGCATTGGCATTGTAAATTATGAGATATCGAGTTTGATTACTATAATAAAACTTGAGATAAATAGAGCAAATAATATAAAATAAGAGTAGTGTTAAAGAACACTCTTTCTTCAACGTCCACTCTCTTATCGTAGAAAAAAATCAATGTGAGTCTCATAAATAATAGGACTCACAATGATTTAACGTAATAAAAGAGGGAATGTTAGAAATAAAATGTTTCTAGCTATTCTCTACATAGCAATAGACGTGTGAGTGGACAGATATCAAATTGAATGTGGCAAAGTTAATGGTGGTGAGCATTTGAAATAAAGTACAACAAAAAGTGTTTGAATAATACGTGGGAGTCTTGTAATAACGGATTAACGTGATGAACTTCACGAGTCAAATTATACCAATTGGGTTAATTTGAATGGTTTAAAATTATGAATTGAATCAATTACAAATGATCATTTTTTCTCCTTAAAAAAATGATTTTTTTTCTTGGATTTTTATTTTTTTGAACTTGAATTGGGTTGATCACCCAATATTTAGTCTCGAATGAATGTAACAGTACTTGGAAGTATTGCCTTGAAATTCAAATATACAAAATTATGTGTCTCAAGTTAATTTGATGTGATACGTGTGAATTTAAACTAGAAGAAACTATGTTGAAAAAAGTGAATTGGAGTGTGTTGCCAGAATTTCTCCACTATCAAATATGAGAGAGAATTGAATACTTACAAACCATAATAAAACTTAAAAACAAGAGAGAAAAAAAATAGTCTTGCTTACAGAAAAACTATCACACAGACACACAAAAAGCAATTCACTCAAAGCATGAACATGAACAGGTAATCAGCAACTATACCGTCAATCAAGTTTCAGCTGCCAAAATCGATCTATGCAAAACACTTTCTTACAACAAGAAAAATTAACTCCGGAATTTTGTATCTCTGTAATGCAACCGGAATTTTGTATCTCTGTAATGCAACCATACTTAAGACTGTATTATCTACAATTGATCGTGAATCTACACAATGGTTCACTTCAAGAGTGTCACGTCTTCGTAATAGCAAGTTAAAATGAACACATGGTTTAGAAAATGAAAATATATAATGTTTCCACAAAGTAAACGGGGTCTAAGCTTCCATAAATTTACTAGCCACTTTAGAATTGTGGAGTACCATTAACTTCTAAAAACCAAACCATTCAAGCACCAGTAAAAACAAACCAGACTTCATCCAATTCCATACCATAACTTCAGAGCTTCCAGCACCTTAGCTAAAGCATACATGGTTCTAAAAATTCACTGTATTCCTTTTTTTCAATATTAAAATGATACTAAAAAAAGTAATGAAGAGTGAAGCCACCTTTGCACAGATTAATAGAAAATAAATGAGAAAAATATCAACTTCACCACCAGAACAGAAATCAGTAAGATGCAGCCGTAATAAAGTGTATGTCAAGCACAATCAATAACCCCAAAAATTCTCAGCAGAACTTTAAAACAAGCATAAACAGAACCTTAAATTCTCATCAGAATTCACTTAACTCGGGCAAATTCCAATTTCCAACTTCCAACACCACTCCTTAGTCCTTTCACATAAATGTTATTCAATTGAAACTGATATGATGATATGATACATCTACCTACCCTTAAAACTTGAGATCCAAAACCCTCCATCATTAGCCTAATCCCATTATTATCGCCAAGAACATGCAAAAACCACACAAAAAATCAGGAACAAGCAAAAATCACAAGATGGAATAGGCAAATTGAACACGGGTAACAACGAACATGGAAGACTTCCTGAGTTTAAAGAGCGGAGAAGAGGAGAGTTGCAGATTGACGAAAGAGTTGTGTTGCAGAACTTAGAGAGAATTGTGAGGGTTCACTTGGATAGGATGTGAGCGTTGCAGGGGTTCAGCGTGTTTTAGTATTTTGGTTTAGGTAAGATGTGAGAAGTCTGCATGTTTCGTGTTTTGGGCCATAAGCTTTTGGGAATTCATAAGCTTGTTAGTGGAGCACATAACTCTTACGATATTTTCTCCCAGACAGTTCCATAAGCACTTATGTCAGTAGAAAAGCTTAAATAAGGCAGTCCAAACAACCCCCAAGTATGATGAGTGATTTATGAAAGAAAAAAGACCCAGACTTTGGTAAGGATACTGATGAGTATCTCGAATATGGCAGGTAAAAAATGTTAATATGTTGGAAGCAGACAGACATAAAAGAGAGAAATATTGAATTACAAAAGAAATTCATGACTGCTCCAAGGACAACAATAAAAGAGGGTGGATTTTTACAAGTTTGTTGAGATCAATTATATACATAGATGTTGCTAGTTCCCATGGAGATAAACCAATGCTAAATGTAGGAAGATCCCGTAGACTATTACCATATCAAGTGAACAACTGCCTAGTTAAATTAACTAGCCATTAAAAACGAATATTTGAAAGAAAGTGATTCGAGGAAAGAGGAATCGGTGACCAATGCAATGGGAGCCAAAAGGAGGGG
>Ga0315915_1004222_pt1 | contig 18188 bp, 8 predicted proteins | sample MpolbnodulesMG_FD_207738 | JGI IMG/M metagenome (GOLD analysis project Ga0315915, IMG submission 207738) | Medicago polymorpha root nodule microbial communities from Los Angeles, California, United States - branched nodules | ecosystem: Host-associated > Plants > Roots > Nodule | place: USA...
AATTACTATCAGAATACAAATAAATAGCTGGAATAGCTCAGTTGGTTAGAGCGTGTGGCTGTTAACCACAAGGTCGGAGGTTCAACCCCTCCTTCTAGCGACTTTTTCATTTTTTTTGTTTTATTTTTTTTCATATACTATTTTAAATCTATTGATAGTGTTTTCTCCCACCCAACGCCACAGCTATCCTCCACACATCCAATCCAATATTATTTCAGGAAATAGGAAATTACCTCCCAAAATTGTAAGTTTCACCAATTTCTTCTTTGAAATTAACAAAACTTCACTTAGCCTTTTGAAATTGCACAACGTTAATCAATTTACCCCATCCATCATATTCTTATGTTAGTTAACATGACGTTTTGCAAATACCCCCTGAAGTTTTGCACTTATTTACAAAATGCTCGAACTTAAAAATTTATATACATTTTTTTTTATACTTGACTCAAAAGATGTTAAAGGCAAACAAGGAAGCTTGAGAAATGCATTTAGGATTCAAGGAAGAGTTTAAAGAGTTACTTGGTGAAGGGTATTATGGTATAGTTGGATTACCAAAAGTGTTTATTGAAAAGAAATACATTTGTGGAGTTGAGGAAATTCAGAAACTTCATGATGACAAGAAGCTTGAGATATTGCTTGATTGTTGTGAAAGGATTGATGACATTGAAGGAGGTGATGGTGGATGTGAGACTTGTGGTGATATAAAGTTTGTTCCTTGTGAAACATGTTATGCAAGTTGTTAAATCCACTATGAAGGTGATTATGAAGATGATAATTGTGAGGTTGCTGGGTGAGTCTGGATTCCAAAGGTGTTCTCATTGCAATGAAATTGACCTAATAAGATGTTCTATGTGTTGTTTCTAGTTCCATATTTCAGTTTTACATTTAACAATGAAAATGGCCTAAGTTAATTGTTAATTGTATGCCTTTAATATTTTTTGAGTCAAAGATAAGAAAAAAATATATAAATTTTCAAGTTTTGGGGGCATTTTGCACATAAGTGCAAAACTTCAGGGGGGTATTTGCAAAATTTCATGTTGGCTAACAGAAGAATTTGACGGAGGGGGTAAATTGATTAACGTTGTGCAATTTCAGAGAGTAATTGAAATTTTGTTAATTTCAAAGGGGGTAATTGAAAGTAACAATTTCAAGGGGAGTTTATAATCTTGACCCATTTTGTCATTTTTATAATCTCTTACTTTCCTCGATCATTCATTATTATAAAAGAAATTATATTTGTACAACCATTTTGTAACAAGTTTTTGACAACTCTCTCGTACTTACATAATAATGTCTATCTAAAGTTGGTCGCGAGGTAATGATTAACTCTAGGGATGTCAATGGGTATCCATGGGTACGGGTATTATGATATCCGTCCCCACCCCGTTGGATAAATATGGTACCCGTCCCCATACCCGTGCGGGTATCTCTATACGGGTGATCCACGGATATTTAGATACCCACGGATATTCGCGAGTACCCATGGATTTTTTAATTAATTTTTTTGTACAAAGAAAAATATTTTTTTAATTACCTACAAACTTCAACTTTTAAACATCCATACATAACATGTTTCATTCTAATTTCATAATCCAAACAAATTCATCTTACATAATCTCATGCAAATTCACCATACCATAAAGCATACAAAATTCATGATTCTTACATAATCCATACAAATTCTTGAAGTAAAATAAAAGGATAAATTCATCCAAAATCTTAGCGTTTGAGACATGAGTAAACTAGGGTTTTTTTGAGACACCAAACTCTTATACACATAGATATTTTAGTAAATTACTTAATTTATTAATGGGTACGGATACCCGCGGGCACGGGCATCATCAAATCTGTATCTGTGCCCATAAAGTAACGGATAGTTAAATACCCGTTTATTATTTCCGCGGACACCCGTTTAGCTACCCGTTCCGTGCCCATGACAGATTTTATCCACGGATACCCGCGGACACAAATTTTTTCGCCACCCCTGTTCTTCAGACTATTCTGTCTTGTGTCATGAGTATTTTTCATTTACCGTATTCGTTGATTACAACCATTGAGAGAATGATAAACTCGTTTGTGTGGGGTCATGTAGGAGCTAATAATAGAGGAATTCATTGGTTGTCGTGGGAGAATTCGTTGATGCGTAAAGTACATGGTGGATTGGGTTTCAAAGATCTCTCGTCTTTTAACCTTGCAATGCTTGGTAAACAAGGGTGGAAGTTTCAAAACTGAATCACAATATTTGATATCTCAAATATTTAAAGCGAGGTATTTCCCACTTGTAGATACCTTGCGGCGAGCTTAGGTCACAATCCGAGTTATGTATGTAGAAGCATTTTATGCGCTTGGTTCATTGCGAGAGGCGACACTCAGTGGATTATTGGTATAGGGTTGTCCATCTCTATCTAGGATGCTTAGAGCATTCAAGGTCGCTGTGTTAAGATCTTTTGACTCTAGAACTTCACTCATTGGCATTTCATATAACTCCTAGGATGCTAGAGCTTGCTTAAGCATTATTTATCAATGCATTTAGAACAACTATTTCTTCATTATTAATGCTTATGGTTTTCTGCAAACCAATCCAATATGATTTTAAGATTCAACAAACTAGATTTTTTGACTGATTTTTAGTGATTGCTATTTTGCGAAGAATTTTTTTTAAGTTTTTAATAGTTGAGTCCATTAAGTTTGGGACCAAGTCTATGGTATACAAGGAATATAAGTTTTGCACCATACACATGATTATTTCCACTATTAGGTTAAAAAGTCTCCATTAAATTATATAAGTGTTAAATATGTTTTTGGTCCCTATAAAATTGATAACTTCTGAGTTTAGTTCTTACTTAATTTTAATAGTTTCTTTAGTCCCTACAAAAAAAATTATTTCTAATTTTAGTCCCTGCTAAAACAAAGTTTGTTTAATTATCCTTAAACTCTTAAATTTTTGAACGATTTTTTTTAAAGAAGTTTAGAACACTATGAAAGGTTCATTTACTAAAATTTAGAATTTTTTAACATGAAACAAATTAAATATGAATTTTTTAAAACAATAAAAGTTAAAGATAAAAATAACAAAATCTAGATGTAGAAATGAAATTTTGCGACAATTTTTTAAAGAGGAACCTTTAGTAATGTTCTTAACACGTATGCAAAAAACTGTTCAAAAACTTAAGAGTTTAAGCATAAATTAAACATATTTGAATTGAGTAGGGACTAATACTGAATACAGAAATTTCTTTTAAGGACTAAAAGAACTATTAAAATTAAGTAAGGATTAAACCTAAGAGATCTCAATTTTATAGGGATGAAAAACATAATCGACCCATTAAATAAAATACGAAAAATATTTGAAGAGTGAGTGCCTTTAATCTTTGTAAAAACTGTGTGTAATTGTCAGGATTCAAGCCTTATCTTTGACATTGAAATAAAAAAGTCACACTGATGTTCCATGCTTAGGGAAGAAAAGAAATCATAGATCAAACTATATACAATTATGAAAGTTCGAATTTTGCCATCTCATATTCATGACAAAATGTAAATACAAGACTGACTATTAAGGTCCTACACCAGGTTTGATCCTTCATTCAATCCTGCATATACGTAATGTAAAAATATAATTACAAATTAAAATGCCACTCATGTAAGGAAAAAAACTTAAGTGGCATATTACCATTTTATCAAGCTTACCACCATAATTCATTACAGATTCAGCGGTCCTATTTTTTCTGTATACGTACGACTATATAAAATGGATTCAGCAGTCCTGATCTTAGACATTAATTAAGTGGCCATTTGTTATAGTTTTTTTAAGAAAAAATCATTTTTTTTAAAAGTGTGTTGTATCTTCTAAAATAATTTATTTTTTGAAAAGTTACTTTTAATATTTTTTTAGAGTCCATTTGTTATGGATTAAAATTAAAATAAAAATGATTTTGACATTGAATAATTTATAGATTATTTTTTCAAAGAGATTTTGTGTCTTTTTGTTTGAGTATCCTAAGTCCTAACTCTATTTGTTATAGATTGAAATAAAAGAAGTAAAGGCTCATTTCGGTCCCTAAATTTTTTTGAAAGAACCAATTTAGTCCCTTAGAAAAATAAAAATATTTTTTAGTCCTTCAGAAAAATAAACCGAGACAATTTAGTCTATCTCATGATCTTTAAAAGAAATGCTGACTTGTTATCCACGTGGCAGAGATGACATGACATGTACATTATCTACGACGTGTCAAACAAAATCAACTTGATTTCTGTAAACCCTAAGGTTGTTTGCTTCAAGGTTAAGAATGACATTCTCGGGAATACATAGCTAGGGAATGATTATACTCATGTTTGTTATGAGGTTGAGAAAAAAATATTCCTGGGTATAAAAGTTTCTAGGAATGAAGTAACTTCCTATAACTTTCATTATTCCCATGAATTTATTCCCGACTCTTTCTCGTCTCACCCCATATAATTCTAGTTACACCCAAATTTATTTAAATTTTTACAATAATACCAAAATTGCCCTCTTCATGTAAATTTCTAAAAACTCTTCTTTCATTATCATTCTGAACTCTCACCCTCCCTTTCATCCACAAATCACCATAGATGTGTTATCAAGATTAAAAATTAAATCAACATCTTTTTCATTAATCTATTGATGTGTTACCAAGCCTCACTGGCCTATGAGCATATTGATGTCCAATATTATTACTTTGAAGTGATGATAGTAGTTTTTTTTTTTTTATTGTCTACCGTATGCTCTGGTATGATCTAATCATGCATTTTTTTATTTAATTAAAATGTCATTGTAGTTTTATTTATTATTTTGGTAAAAAACAATTGGTAGTTTAACTGCAAGTAATATCATGGGTTAAATATGTTTTTAATCCCTATAAATATATCAATTTTTCGTTTTAGTCCCTCTAAAAAATTTCTTTCACTTTTAGTCCCTATAAAATTTTCAATCACTACTTTTGGTCCCTATTTTTAAGGTAATTTTTGTATTTTTTTTTTAATGAAATTGTGCAGAAATGTGTAGAATATTGTAAAATATTTTTTAAATAAAAATAGGATTTTTTAACATACGACAAATTAAATATGAATTTTTAACCGTCAAAAACATAAAAATTCATGTTAAATTCATGTTTTGTTAAACAATTCTAATTTTTTTGGGGAGAGATTCGTATAATATTATGAATTTTTCTGCAAAATTTTATTAAAAAATATGAATTCTACATATGAGTTTACTTTAAAGGAAGGACCAAAAGTGAAGATGTAAAATTGTATAGGGACTAAAAGCTGAAGAATTTTTTTAGAGGGACTAAAATGAAAAGTTGACATATTTATAGGGACTAAAAACATATTTAACCCTAATATCATTAACGAAAATTATTTCAAGATTGATTTTTAACTAGAATTCGACCCGTGCGATGCACGGTTTTTTTTAAAAGTGTCATATATAAGTATTAAATTGACTGTATTTTTAGAGTGTCATATATAAGTATCAAATTGACTATCTTTTGGGTTCTTTGATAACATCCCTACACAAACATCATGTCTTTGATGATATCTCTTATATCAATAAATCATGTCTTTCCAGTCCAATACAAAGTTTAACCTTGCATATTTCCCTAGTCATGGATGTTACTCAATGTGAGCACCTTTCAAAAGTGCACTGTCTACAAAAAGAATAAAGAATGCAATAAAATTAATTAAAACAGAAAAAAAAATTAGCAAAACAAAAAGCAAATAGATGGTTCAAAAATAAAATAGAATAGAAAAATCTAAAAGAAAAATTAACATAAATTACTACTTCATTGCATTTATTGTTTCTTTCCTGCTCACCCTTTCTGCTCCAAGAGTTAGCATTGAAGGGGATTAGTTTTATTTAGTTATCAATTAGAATGCAATTAAATTTTTCACCAAAGAAAAAAACAACAGTAGAATACGATTAACAAAAAAGATACATAATATAGAATCTATTGACTACCTTCATTCCAATTTTGATGTTGAGTCTCTTAAATAATAGGCATTGCTACTTTGCTGTAAAAGAAAGACTGCCAAAATTGGTGTAAACATCTCAAACTAAAAACAAAAAACGCAAAAAGGATATTCCATTTCTCAAAAAAATATGCATATCGATAAAATGCATGTTAAATTAGAATACCAGTAAAGCAATGGTATGAGAGGAAGGTTGTAAGGTCACGTCGTTCTATTTGCAAAAATCAAAATATGATTCTTCTGTTGTCTGTGTAATTTACTACGGTTTAAGGTTTTTTTTTTGAGAGAAACACGGTTTAGAGTTTGTTATATATAGCCGAGTTTGCATGGAAATTAGTGTAACACGCTCTAGTTTTTAATTAAAATAATTTAGAACCTTTAATTTAATTTATTTGGCTCGCTATATGCTTGATTAGTTAAATTGGTCTGACTATAATAATTTAATTTCTAACGTCCTTGATTTGGTGAATTATGTCCTTATTTTTGCTTATTGAGTTATCTATTCTATTTGAACCAATAACAGGTTAATGTAGATCTTTATTATTATTATTATTAAGAGTAAACACTTTATTAGTAAATTAATTATGTGAAAAGAAAAGGAATATATGGAAGTGGCGTGTGTGCATGCTAAATGACCTGGTCCTTAGGAGTATATCAAAAGCCTAGTCCAAAATAATAGGAGAAAACAACTCACTTTCACCCTTATCCTTATTTACGTGTAGTTGTCAGATTGGAGGAAGAAACAACTTACTCTGATCAGTAACACATAAACAAACCAAGTCTGTCCCACGTTTTTCACTTCCTTCCTTTATTCTCTCAACCTCCACTTGTATAAATCAGATCCTCAATACAAGCACACACCTTACACTTACAAACTGCAGCAGATAATCAGAAGAAAACCAAAGACCACCTTCTCATAACCAACACCTCACACTAGTACAATTCTTTCCTTGAGGTAAGGTCGATTCCATTGTTTCCTTTCTTTAAACCTCTTTCAGTCTGTCCTAATACTACACCCTCTTTGTTGAAGAAAACTTGAAACCTTTGTTCGTGCTTCTGGTTTGGGAACATCTAAGAGTGCTATCGTCGAAAGGAAATCACTTTGAGGTAAGGGCGTTATTCCGTACAATCATGTAGGTCATAGATTCATGGGGTAGGTTGGTAGTAGAACCTTGTCATACTAAAGATGGAAATTTGATACAAGTAAGAAGAATGAAAGTAATTCTAAATGTGAAGGAGTCTCATAGTTTTCTTATATATTGGTGGATAGTAATAATAATTGTCATATAGAGCTAATAAATATAGTGCCAGTTGTGAAGCTAAAAGAACTAGTAATCCCCTTGACATTAGTGGAAATGAAAAGACTTAAATAAATTTTAGAGACATCTTAGTTGATTTGGAGTAATACTTGTGAAAATGAGTACAAAGAGTACTTGTATATATGTAAACTACCTATAGGAATAATTGAAGTAAGTATGGAATAATAGATTAAACTACATTGAATTCATTCACTGTAATAGGATATATGTATAAAGACTTTGCTTTATAACATGCTAGTTGATAAATTAGAGTTCATAGCATAGGACCAGAGGGCCACAATGCTTGAATCCTATTTCAATGATCGGTGAATTTGTAAAGTTTAGTTCTAAGACTAGTCAATGAGTGCTGAGAATAGACATATGCAAATTACCCTATAGAAGTGATAGAAGCAGGGGTATATAATAGCAAATTCAGAAAATCTAGAAATATATGGAAATCGGTTATTGTGCATATAAATATGATGGGTTTGTCTTATAATGTGCTTGTGATTTTTGTGCTGAAAATTAATAATAGAATTAGTATCTGTTGTATGCATATGGAACCGAAAGATTAATATTGATAGGGCAGTTGAACATTCATCAAGCAATTATAGAAAATTTGTGAGTAGGAAAAACTACTATATCTGTGGACCTGTCAATTTATTAATTGTGGAAGAGATTGTTTCATTACATGCTAGTAGTTAGAAATACAGAGTATATTATGCCAAACTTCCGGTAGTTAATACGAACAGGAATGTATATGTATTAGTACTCTTATATTTCTACAATTTAGTGACTTCTTATGAGTCTATTTCGTATATAGATACTCTAAAAAACACTATAACAGGAGCTTACCTTTAATTGCATTAGGACTGTTAGAACTGAAATGGCTGTCATGATGTCATAGAGTTATAAAAAATTAATAAGTAGAAAACTAATATATCTATACACACGAGGATTAAATGGGCTAGAAATTGTATGTGCTAGTTAACTAATCTGGGAAGATGTCGATTATTAACTTGTAACCTGTAGCGGTAAGTTTCTGTCATTTCATGCATTGTGTCGTAAGTTGAAGCATGTATGTTATACTGGTCAGCATAAAATATAGACAAGTACATGGCATAGCATACAGTTGTGATAGGATGTTAAATGGACGATTTAATGGATTCTTTTAAGTGACAAATGGGGCGAATATTCAATGGATTTTAACTGTCAAATGGGATGATTCAATGGAATATTAAGTGTCATAAGGGTGATTATTGTATTATTTTATCAAGTGCCAAAAAGGGCGATTATTATACTATTTTATCAAGTGTCAAATGGGGTGAATATTCAATGGATTTTTAAGTGCCAAATGGGGCGATTTAACAGATTATTAAGTGTCAAATGGGGCGATTATCAACAAGTGCCGAATGGGGCGATTCATTACTATATGCCAAATGGGGCGACTAAAATTATTATGCCAATTGGGGCGACATCCAGATCCTGGTTTAGTTGCATATCATGCATCATTCGCATAATATGAAGTTTTACTTTTATACCTTAATTTGTATGTAGATTTTTATCTCTTATGTGGTAATGTATTTCTATCCTATTTGTTCTGTGTTTTTATGTCTATATGATTGTATTTTATGGTTTAGTAATAATGACCCCCTTGCACCAATATTTTAGGTACACAAGAAGGTGCACAAGATTATGATGGTTGATGCTTGTCCGCGAACGGGGAAAACATTCATGGGTTTTTGCCATTTCTTTTAAAATAAAGATTTTATGGTACTTTATTTGTTGTTTTGAATTACTTAGTAAGCTTAAGAGTGCGAAGATGAGTTATCTTCCGCTAGGAAAACTTTCAACTAGTTTCATTATTATCTTTTGCAATGAATAAATTTTCCGAGCTAAATTAGTACTTCTTTTAAAATAAAAATGGTTGCATGAGATTCTAAATTTATTATTAACTTGTCTTTAAAAAAAAATAGTCTTATTTTTCTAAAAGAAAGAAATAGACGTAATGTCTTGGATAAAAATCCAGGATGTTACAGTTAGGGTAGCCGAGTTTGCATGGAAATTAGGGTATTCTGTTTGTAAACTTATTAAATAAGTGTACAACAACTTGCAAAAAAAAAGTCTACAGATATACAAACGATGACACAACAGGATAGGAATGAAAAACTCATCAGAGGAGAAATAAACTGCATTTTAGAGGGAAATTATTAAGCTAAGTTGTTGCAGACCTAATAAAATTAATAAATAAAGATAAAGATAAGGATATAGCCAAGTTTACATGGAAATTAGGGTAGCCGAGTTTGCATGGCAATTAAGGTATTCTGTTAAATAAGGTATTCTATCAAATAAGTGTACAAAATATTGTCAAAGAAAAAAGGCAACAGGATAGGAATGAAATTGATGCGATACATTTTTTAGAATTAAATAAGTGTACAAAATATTGTCAAAAAAAGAGAGACATAAGTGTACAAAATATTGTCAAAAAAAAAAAAGGAAAAAAAAGGCAACATGATAGCGATGCATTTTTTTAGTATTAAATAAGTGTATAAAATATTGCCAAAAATAAAAGGAAAATTATTAGGTTAAGTTGTTGCAGACCTAATGAAATTAATAAATAAGGATTTACCACGGAAACAATAGATATATACAAACGATGACACAACATGATAGGAATGAAAAACTCACCAATGAAGAAATTTGTTAGGTTAAATTGGTGCACTGCTTTAAATTAGTGGTAACCTAATGCAAATAAGGACCGCCTGTGTGACATATAATTGACACTTATTTTATTTTTATCACATTTTTAACACTTTTTCTTCGTACATACACTTTTTTTTTTGGTCAAGTGCATACATTTATTGTATTATGGTGGCTCTTAATTGTCTCTTTAAACCATTGTGTGTATGTTTATCACTTTTTATTTTTTTGGGTAGTGTTAACTTGTGTCCATAGAACACATGCTAAGAAATCTTAAAAAAAGAAATATTCTCTTAAACTTTGTGCATTCAATTCATTAAAACATTCTGTTGGAACAAAGGGTGTTTCACAATATCACCTATTGAGTTTTGATAATAACAAGGTATTAAATATCATCAATTGGACTTGCTAAACAATTTGTTCAAGTGTACAGGTTCCATAATCAAAGTACTATTCATAAAGATTCTGATTGAACAAGTTCAAGGGCAAAGGAATTTTATTTGAAGCTTAGAAGCATGGAAGAATGCGTCTGAAGAACTGCGTCTGAAGAAACGGGTCTGAAGAAGAGCTCTTGAAGACACGTCATCAGAAGCAAGGCCGTCAGAAGCAATGGTCATCAGAAGCATATCTCGTCAGAAGCTACTTCACCAAAGTTGACAAAGGACAATGTACGAAGTGTACGGCCACGAACTCTGTAACCACCATCTCTGCAATCTTTGTCTCTACAACAAGACAAAGATAACAGTAACATTGCTGCAGACGTTGTTCCTTTTGTAATGGAATGGATTTGAAATTAGTTCTTCATAGGACAATTATCAAATCAGGAAAAAGATCAAGGGTGAAGAATCAAAGCTTCAAAGCAAGACAAGTTGATGTAACGGCTAAATTCTCAACGTCTCTCAAATCCTCTATAAATAGGGATGAAGACTTAGAGAATAAAGAGACAACACACACGCATATACAAGGCCAATACTCTGTGCAAAACGTCGTAAACAAACATCAACAACTTAGAGAATTCTTTCAATTGTTCATATCTTAGAATTCTTAAGTGTCTAGAAAAATAGAGTCTGTTCTATTTCGTATTGTATTGTGAATACCTCTGATTGTATATCAAGTATTCAAAACCTTATTCAATTCTTTGTAATTGTTAAGTAAAGTCTCTTTCAGTTGTGATTGAGCAAAGGAAGTCTTTTGGAGTTGTCCTTGAGCATAGAAGTCTCTTTCAGGTGTGGTTGAGCATAGAAGTCTCTTGGAGGTGTCCTTGAGCAAAGATAAGTCTCTCTCTTGTGTGATTGAGCAACTTGTAATTTGAGATTACATTTTAGTGGAACTCTCCTTGGAAGTGCAAGGAGGACAGGACTACTTCCGGTTTGTGGAAGGAACCTGTATAATTGCTTGTGTTCTGTCTTCTTCTGTTCTTTACATTTATCCGCTGCAAAGACTCTGAACTCACTCAGACTCTGAACTACTTCAGACTCTGAATCTGAGAACAGTTCTCTAGAACGTAAAAGAAGAAGTTTCCAAAAACACAATTCAACCCCTCCCCCCAGTGCAGGAACCTGACCAGGGAAATAAAGCGAATTTGGTTGAGAATGTGCAAAATGATATGACTTTTTTGAAGCAAGCATGGGTCAATATGAATGAACAAGAAGCCACTGAAGCTTTGGAGATACAAGCGGATGATCAAATTGAACTAGAAAACAAGCAACTGGAGAACCAACACAATGAGGGCTTCCAACTGGTTACATCCAGAGCTCATAAGAAGAAAATGCAGAAATCTAAAGCAACTACTAAAAGCATCATTTCAACCAGATCCCAATCTGGTAAATCCAACCCTTCATCATGAAGATTCTATTTTGGAATGTGAGAGGTATTGCTAACTCTCCTTCAAAATTAGCTCTGAAAAGACTCTTGAAACATAATAAACCTAATTTCCTTTTTATTGTTGAATCATGGATATCTTATGATACCTTCCCACAAAGATGGCTAGCTAGGTTAGGTCTCAAACTTTTTGCAGTCAACAACAGAAACAATATAATACCAAACTTATGGTGCATATGTTCATCAAACATTAACCCATCAGTGATTTCCAATACTGATCAACAAATTCCTTTCTTGCTAGGTGATCAAGGTAAAAACTTTTGTGTCTCTGCTATATATCCCTCTACAAAATACCTTCACAGAAGAAAACTTTGGCAAACCCTTAACATTTTGCAAACTCAATATAAACTGCCATGGTGTTTTATAGGTGACTATAACACTATCACTGGTGCTCATGAATATAGAGGTTCTCACAATCCTGCTAGACTTCCAATTGAAGATTTCAATAATTGGTCAGACTCTAACCATCTTATTCATATCCCAACCAGAGGCTCTTACTTCACCTGGGCAAATGGCAGGAAAGGTTCTAATTTTACTGAAAAAAGGCTTGATAGATCAATTTGTAACAATGACTGGATTGATATGTGCAGTTCAGTCTCTTGCACCACTCTAACTAAACAGAAATCTAATCACTATCCTATCCTACTTGAGTTTCACATTCAAGAAATCAAATTTGCTTCTCAATTCAAATTCATGCAGATGTGGTCCCTTCACCCTGATTGTAGTGCTTTAATTTCTGAAGTTTGGAATACTACAGTGGTTGGCTGTCCCATGTACATACTAAATAGGAAGTTGAAGCTTCTGAAGGAAAAACTGAAAGAATGGAATAAGAATACTTTTGGTAATGTAACTGATAATGTCAAAGTTGCTGAAGACCTGCTCAATCACATTCAAGGTCAATTGGCTGCTTTAGGTCCTTCTGATGTGCTGTTAGATCAAGAAAGAGAAGCTCAGATATCTCTAGAACATGCACTTAAGGTGGAGGAGGTTTTTTGGCAAGATAAAGCTAGAGTAAAATGGCATGCTGAGGGGGATAAAAACACAAGATACTTCCATAGACTGGCAAAAATCAAAAACACCACCAAACTCATCACTTCCCTTATAATTGACAACACAACCATAAATGACCAGGACCAAATAGCTGACCATGTTGTTAATCATTACACTAACCTTTTCAATGTTTGCTCAGTTTTGTAGGATGATGGCATTGTGGAGGAAGTTATTCCAAATATGGTTTCAGATCAAACTAACAATCTTCTTACTATGTTGCCAACTCCTGAAGAGATTTTTAATGCGGTCAACAACCTCAAAAGAGATAGTGCTCCAGGCCCCGATGGCTTTGGAGCATTTTTCTTCCATAAATACTGGAGCATTGTTCAAACAGATGTGATTAAAGCAGTTTCTCAGTTCTTCTCAGATGAATGGATTCTCCCCAACTACAACTCAAACACTATTGTGCTGATACCGAAACAAGATAATGTAGACTCTATTGACCAATATAGACCCACTGCTCTAGCAAATTTCAAGCACAAAATTTTGACAAAAATCATTGCAGATAGGCTTGCTCAGATAATGCCAACAATAATCTCAAAAGAGCAAAGAGCTTTTATTCATGGAAGAAACATAAGGGACTGCATATGCCTAACTTCTAAAGCTGTTAATCTCTTGCATAAAAAATGCTATGGTGGAAATGTTGCTTTGAAGATTGATATTTCCAAAGCATTTGATACAATTGATTGGAAATTTCTTCTTAAAGTTTTAAATGCATTTGGTTTAAATAGAAAGTTTTGTAATCTTATAGAAGTCATTCTTAATTCTGCACATTTGTCTGTCTGAGCAGAAAGGATATTTTAATTGCAAGAGGGGTGTCAGGTAGGGGTGTTCAAATACAAATCGATCCAAAATAAAACCGCAAACCGATCCAAAAAAACCGACAACCGCAAAAAACTGAATATTTTTGGATGTGTTTGGATGTTGTTTTGGAAAAACCGCTATGATCGGATCGGATTTTGGATTGCCTTTTCAAAACCGAACCAAACCAAACCAAACCAAACCGAACCGCAAAAGTAAATTTTTATACTTATTTATTATTTTATTAGTATCATATATTGCATAATATATTGCTTATTGGTATTTAATCTTATATATTGCATTAATTTAATCTATATTATTACTACTTCATCCATTTCAAATATAATCAATCATTTTCATTGTGTAATGTTAACTTTTTTAATAAATTTGTGTCATATTTTGTATCAAAACTATTATTTTATTGTGTATGAGTAATATTAATATTAATAAAAAAATTACATGTTACACTTTGGATATCCAAAAACCGATCTAAATTAAACAGCATATATTTGGATCGGATCGGTTCGGATTATTTTAACATAATCATCCAAACCGAACCGAACCGCACATGATTTTTATTTTGGATCGGTTGATTTTTTACCTCAAAACCGATCCAAACCGGACCACGAACACCCCTAGTGTCAGGCAGGGGGATCCACTCTCCCCCCTTCTTTTTTGTTTAGCAGAAGATGTGCTGAGCAGGAGCATCACCAAATTGGTTCAAGAGGAGAAAATTAGACTCATCAAAGGCACTAGAACAATGCAACTTCCCTCACACACTTTATATGCTGATGATATTATGGTATTTTGTCAAGGTAATTCTGCATCCATCAAAGCTATCTCTGATTTACTCAACAGGTATTCAATGGCTTCATGTCAACAGGTGAATATTTCAAAATCTATAATATATACTGGAGCAATGAGTAGCCAAAGACAACAAATTATTGCCAATATGCTTGGTTTTTCTATTGGTGTTTTACCATTTATTTATCTGGGGGTCCAAATGTTCAAAGGCAAACCAAAGGCAATCCATTTTCAAAACATTGCAGACAGAATAAGAGTGAAACTTGCTGCTTGGAAGGCTTCCCTTTTGTCTATTGCTGGAAGAGTATTGATGGTAAAGTCTGTAATTCAAAGTATGTTGCTGCACTCTATAATTGGCCAGCTTCTATTATCAAACAAATTGAGGGTTGGATCAGAAACTTCATCTGGTCTGGTGACATAAACAAAAGAAAGATGGTGACTGTAGCTTGGCACAAATGCTGCAAACCTTTTGCAGAACGGGGTCTTGGTCTGAGGTCTATAACAAAGTTGAATGAGGCATCCAACATGAAGCTTTGTTGGGAAATGTTAACATCAGATGAAGATTGGTGCAAATTAATCAGAAGTAGAGTACTCAGGGGGCCAGACAAGAAAGACAAATCCAACATCATGTCTTCTATCCCATTTGGAGTGGAATTAAGCATAAATTTCAAGAAATTCAGTTTCATTCAACTTGGATGAATGGTAAAGGTGATAAAATAAGTTTCTGGTCTGACAACTGGACTGGTCAGGTTCTAGCAGATCATTTCCAAATTCCAGATTGGACAAGGCTTCATCTCAAAGCCTCTGTTAAAGACTTCATTCACAACCATCAATGGTGCATCCCAGTTGATCTTCAAGACATGTTTCCTGACCTCCTCAATCTTATTAGCAAGATTCAGATTCCGATGATGGAGTGTGAAGATGAAAGAGTTTGGAGTCCTTCTGACAATGGACTATTGCCATTGAAAGAAGCTTACAAGTTTCATTCTCCTGTTGGCCAAAACACAATCTGGGGAAAGATCATATGGAACCCTTCAATACCTCCCTCAAAATCATTGCTTATATGGAGAACCTTTCACAACAAGCTACCTACTAATGAAAATTTGATATCTAGAGGTATGTGTATCCCATCTGACTGTCACTTGTGCTTCAAGGAACCGGAATCAACTAAGTACGTGTTTTTTGAGTGCTCATTTGCCTCATATATATGGAGTTGGCTCACCTCTGTCTTAAATTCAAATGTTACCATATCCTCCAATGATGATTTAATTACCCTGATGAACAAGCAATGTTCCCCTCAATGTAAGGTTGTCACCCTCTCAGCAATAATTAATATAGTGAATGCTATCTGGTATGAAAGAAATCAAATTAGATTCAACAACAGCAAGTTGCATTGGAGATCTGCCATAACAAGAATCATTTCTAATGTAAATCTTTCTGGTAACTTCACTAACAAAGTCTCCTCCTCTTCTATTTCTGACTTTGTGCTCCTCAAAGCTTTTAGTGTCAACATCAATCCTCCTAGGCCCCCAACAACAATAGAAGTTTTTTGGCAGCCACCATTTTTTGATTGGATAAAGTGCAATACAGATGGTGCAGCATCTGGTCTGACTGGTTTAGCAGGAAATGGAGGTATTTTTAGAGATGGTAATGTTGACCATTTGGGAAGCTTTGCTTTGAGAGTGGTGAATGGTAGTACGCTAAAGGCTGAGCTGGTGGGAGAAATGACAGCCATAGAGATTGCTCATAGGAAAAATTGGAGTAAGCTTTGGCTTGAAACTGATTCCAAACTAGTGGTCTCAACTTTCAAATCAAATGGCACTGTGCCTTGGCAGTTAAGACAAAGATGGAATCAATGCTTGCTCCTCACTCAAACTATGAATTTTGTGGTCACTCATATTTATAGGGAAGGTAACCATTGTGCAGATAAGCTAGCTAATCTAGGTTTATCCTCGCCTGACTTGGTATGGTTAACAGATGTACATACTAGTATTGTTGAAGATTTTGCTAAAAACAAACTAGGGCATCCTTGCTTTAGAGTTGTTTCTTGATGGGGTCTTTGTTTGGTCCCCCCATCCTTTTTGTGTATCTGGTTACCTTTTCTTTAATATATTTTAGGGTGGTGCTTTGCCCCCTTTAGAAAAAGAAAAAAAAATTCATTAAAACATTTAAGATTAAATTTAATGCACGCATTCTAATATATTATTTCTACAATTGGCTTTTAAATTTGTGCCTTAAGGGCGCAAGTTAACTTTTTCCTTTTTTGAACAAGACTTTATCTTCTTTTTTTTTTAAAAAGTCGGTATCCGATTCAAGGACCGACTAATCTGAGGGGACCAATTTCACCGCCCACTTGCGGGGGTTCCGTTCTAAACTAGAACAAAGCTTTGTATGGACTTGCCCACTTTATCTTTTATATTAAAAGTACAAATAAACATTTTTTTTTATGTGTAGCAAGAATTACATGTATTTCTTCCAAAAATGTGAAAATTTAAATCCCCTCCAGAACAATTATAAAAGGACAATTAGCTAATAGTTATAACAAGCAATAAAATTTTCAATTTGTCATGTACATGTGTGTGAGTGTATTGGGTTAATAATTAAAATGTGAGGCTTAAAGCTATAGCTTAATTCAATTTCCTTGCAATTGACACAAGCTTTTGCTTTGGTACTCTTTCATTACCTCAAACCGATGTTGGTATTTTAATTTGTTTTCAAAAAGATAACCACCTTTACCATATTTTTGAAACTAAACAGAATAATTATTATGAATGAATCTGGTCATTTTATTTATAGATTTGAGGTTTCATATGAAGTTTTGAGTGGTGTGTGTAAATTTTTTATTAAGTTTGAAAAATATCATAATTAGTGCAGCTCCATCCATATTAATATTTTTATTATTCGATTTCTCTTTTGATTTGTATTTTTTTTGTGAGCATTGATTGTGCTTAGAAATAATCTATATATAATTAATTTTTATTTGATTTCTTAATGAAATATTTTCCTTTACTTGACAAGCAATGCTCTTTTTTTTCACTAATAAATAAATTCATTTTTTTATAGCCAAACTAGCATTCAATGCCTTTCATAATTTCAAGAGACATGTGTTACTAGTGTAGTGCATTCTTTGAAAGGTAAAACATGACCCCAAAAAATAGAAAAATATTATTTTTGAACGTGTGAATGAATGTTAATTTTAACGTGTGACCAAAAATTAGTCTTAAAAAATAAACTCTCATTTTGGCCGAAATACAATTTTAACGTGTGAATGAATGCTAGTTTTACCGTTTATATTTTTCTCTTTCTTTTAATCAATGCATTTCTTAATATGTATGTAAAAATCTCAAACGACGTTCATATTTAAATGAAGGGAGTAATATTCTAGCCAAAAATAATTGTTACCACGTGTTCTCGCATTCATTTTACTACTCATTTGGTATTTAATATAAGAATTTTTTTTAACAAATTGTTGGTCTTATTTATAAGAAAATGTCACAACTTTTAAGGTGTAGCTATTGTTTAAAAGACTTTTCTACCCCTTAGTTAATTGTTGTCTTTTTAATATTAGTTGATGTATTTAATATTTCATAATTTTTTATTAGAGTATATTTGTAACAATATTTAAAAAATTACAAAAATTAATGATTAGATTGATTTTGATGGTTTTTG
>Ga0315915_1004224_pt1 | contig 18187 bp, 11 predicted proteins | sample MpolbnodulesMG_FD_207738 | JGI IMG/M metagenome (GOLD analysis project Ga0315915, IMG submission 207738) | Medicago polymorpha root nodule microbial communities from Los Angeles, California, United States - branched nodules | ecosystem: Host-associated > Plants > Roots > Nodule | place: USA...
GCACTATAATATATATATATATATATATATATATATATATATATATATATAATTCAAGAATTTGTGGCTATGTAATCTACGGTTGATATATACATTTTTTTGGGTACAATTACATATATTTTTAATTGATGCATTTGCAGGAAGAAAAAAAAAATCTATATTTACTTATTATTTTTCAATTTTGGTACAATTACATATATTTTTAATTGATGCATTTGCAGGAATTTTTTTTTTATATTTACTTATTATTTTTCAAGTTCAATATAACATTATTTATTATTTTGTCAATTTTAAATTTAGCTATTTATTGCCTAGAAAAGGATACGATTGAATGTAATGATAAATAATCAAGGGTACTGCTAACGAGTACGGGTGAAAATAAGTTAGGCCGAGTTAGACTTTAAGTCTAAGTCTGACATAACAAAAAAATTAAGGTTTAAGTCTGACTTACGGTATGCCATAGACTTATTTATATTTACTTAATTAGTTTGACTTCTGAAGTCAAACTTTACGCAATATTATTTATATTTACTTAAAGTAAACTGGCCTGCTAGGCCTACAACGCATTTTTATGGTACGTGGCTTGACATTTTTAGATAGACTTCTAAAAAAAAGTATAAGCTTCTCTATTTTATTTTTAAAAAAAAGATTGGCTTATCGTAGACTTGGTTGTTGACCTCTGTAGGCGCTTAATTTCATCCCCATTAATGAGTGTCCTAAACGTATTGAATAGGGAATTCATATATAAAAATTTAATTTTGATTAAATAATAATTACACCACTTCTTTACGCAAACTTATTGCTTTTGATTGTTTAATCCATACTTTGAAGCGTTCATTGACGTTCTCCAATAACTAACGATGTGATAAAAAAAAATTGTTTTAGTAAGTGTAAAATAACTCTACAACTTAACACAAAAAGAATTGATTGGATATTTTGTAAGGGAGACACTATTACCATAGACGATAACACTTGCAAATACAAAGTCTCATATTGAATAAAAAAAAGTTCAACCTAATAATATGAACATTGTCACTTTATTTTTGATCCTAAGAAAACAAGGCTTAATTAATGATTTGGTCTCTTAAGTTATTAACGTTACAATTTGGTCCCTTAAGTTAGTATCTGTTAGCCAAATAAATCATCATCATCAGTCTTTTTCTAAAACGTTAAATAGCCACATGTGAACAATGACATGACAACTTGCAATGTGTATCCACGTTAGACATTGGGTTAACGGTTTTGACGGTGAGGATTGATTTGATTGACAAAAGATGACTTAAAAGGACCAAATTGTAACATTAATAACTTATGAAACTAAAGTGTAACTAATAAATAACTTAAGGGACCATGTCATTAATTAAGTCAAAAAACAATATTTATCATTTTAACACACCGGCTTATGACATGTCATTCTTTACATAGCTTCAAACGGTTAATATCAACCTAAACAAATTCTAACAAGACCATTTACAACAAAAAAAAAAAAGCATCCAAATCCAGTGACAAACGCAAATGGCAAACTGTCTCAAAGTAATAAGCTAAAGGCAAAGCTTAAGCAAGCAGAAAAAGCACTTATTACTACTTTACCTCGTTTTCTTCACCCAACCCAAAACCACACTCTTCCCCATATTTTAAATCGCCTCCAATTCCAACAATAATCACTTTTACAAACAAAATTGATTCTCCTCCTTACACCATCATCATGTGCATGTGCAGTCACATACATTACCTCATCCATTAAGAGAGAGAAAGCCTCAGTTAGTTAGTTAGTTAGAGAGAGAAAAAAAAATGGATTCTTCTTCTTCCTATCATCGACGCCGACATCGAACATGGTGTTGCTCTTTCGCTGTTCCACCTTTAAGCCCAGATAACCCACCCATCAAACCCCGTAAGCCCAATCCCAAGCCCGAACCCCAATCCAAGCCCACCACTTTCTCCTCCTCCATACCCAACTCCCCTCAAAGCTCCAAATCCACCACCCGCATTTCTCGGATCGACCCTCGCCGGATCCTATCTCCGGGAAGAGTCTCTCCCATCGAAGACGCCTCCTCTGTTCCCGATCACAACCCCTCTCCAGTTCTCAATTCCCCTCCTTCAAGATCTCGTAGCTTCCGTGCACCTATTACCGCTCCAATTCCACCGCCGCCAATGAACTCCGCCGTCGGAGATGTATTTGATGTGAGGATGAGTTTGAGAGGGAAGAACGGTGGTTGTATTGTTTTAGAGCTTAATTCAGCAATTTTATGCGCTAATTCGGATGTTTTTGCGGGGTTAATTGCGGATTATAGAAAGGGTAATTCTTCGAGTGGTGGTACTGGTGTTAACAAGATGTGTAGAATTGAGGTTCCTGAAGTTGATAATTTGGGTGTTTTTAGAGAAACTATTGAGCTTATGTTTGAAGATGATGTTGCTAAAAGACTTCTCAATATTGGTGTTTATAGATCCATTGATGTTTTGGAGGTTACTATTTTCCTTCCATTTTTATTTAAAAGAATAAATTTTAATGATTATGTCTCCTTTGCCTATAACCTAGATACCAATGCATCAATTTAATGTAATGCAATGCAATTGAATGCATGTCATTAGTGAAGATAATTATGGAACATTATAATCAATATTTGCTTTATATGCACATATATGCAATAGTAGGAAAAAAATTGTTTTTAGTTTATATGTTTTTTTTTTACTCTTACCTTGTTTGTCAATGCATTAATTTAGTATTTTGGTGACAAGTTTTTCATTTGAGAAAATGAAATATTTTATTTGAATCAGTTTGAAGATTGGCATGAAATTAAATGGGAAATTTTTATTATCTTGAATGAAGTATGGAGAGACAGTGAGACATGGAGGAAGACAGCTACAAAACAAAAAAAGCAAAATGCAATTGAATTTGTTGTTGATAGTTGATAATGTTTTTGCTGGATCAATTGTTTTTTCTTACATGGTTGTCTGTTTTTGTGTCACTAGGTGTCTGCAGGCATTATGTTCACAAAGGGTGTTTTGTCCTGTTTACAATACCTTGAGGCTGTTCCCTGGACAGAAGAGGAAGAAGAGAAATTAAGAAACTTATTCACAAGATTTAAGTTTGATGATGAAACTACGAGGGACATTCTAGGAAGGCTTTACTTGCACGACCCAGAAGATTCCCAGCCGAATGTAACTCGACATCTCGTTTGGTCTATCACCACTTGTGTCAATGCCAATGCAAGAAATGAATTGAAATCACTAGTTAAAGGTCTTCTCTGTAAAAGCTCTGTGTATGAGAAGAACCATCTTGATCTAAGCAAAGACGATCTCTATTCTGTTTGCAACTCATGTATTGACTCACTGATCAGCCTCTTTGAGGAGGCATCCGACACCGTCAATCCTGAAAGGTTGACAAAGAAAGATACGAAAAAACCGATGATCGAACACATCTCAAGACAGGTTGATAACATCAACTGGTTGTTGGAAATCATGCTTGATGGACAAATAGCAGAGGATTTTGTGGATATATGGTCTGATCAGCACCAACTTCTTAAAATGCATGATAATGCTTCCCCTATGGTTAGATATGAACTCAGTAGAGTTTCAGCGGTTCTGTTTGTTGCCATGGCCACGAGAAAATTGCAATGCCGGTTGGAAGCTAGATCAGGGCTTCTCCAAGCATGGTTTTCACCTATGTTGTTGGACTTTGGCTGGCTGCAGAGATGCAGAAAAGGGCTTGATATAAAGGTTTTGCAAGAGGCTATGGGTCAGACACTTCTTACTTTGCCTTTAAAGCAACAACACGCTTTGTTCATGGAATGGTTTCACCACTTCTCAAGGCATGGCACTGAATGTCCTAATCTAAGCAAAGCATTTCAAATTTGGTGGCGTAGATCATTTTTAAGAGGCTCTGAAACTTATGCCATTGAATCAAGGTAAAGAGTATCTGTTAGGAACCCAAGATTCTGACAGTCAATATTTATTTGCCACTTGAACTTTTTGTGTACCGTGTAAAGATTTGCAATTAGGTGAGGGGTTCTGAATTATGTACACTAAAATAACATAGGTCTCCATAGAGTGTTGTATTGGCAGGTTAATTCCTAAATGTTATTGATTATTGAATTCTCTAGGCGATTTTTTCAATCTTCGTTTATTTTTTTGTTTTGGGTACATTAATAGCAAGAAGCTCTTTTGTAGGAATGCCATTCTAAGATGAAAGTTAAGTCAATTTTTTGTTTCATAAAACGTTTAGATTAGAAAAGGCACGTCATGCAAGGTCAAGGAGAACATCAATCACGACAATGATTTATTTACATGGAGTTTAAATAAATAATACACTTCAAAGGCATATTATGTTTCTTATATTTAGGTAGAAAAAAACACCTAAATATCTCTTGTAAATAAGACAAAAAGGAGTAAAAAAAAAAAAAGAAATCTTATTTTTATGTACATCCCTTACATAATTTTCCCACATCATCTCTCTCTCATGCAATTTCCAGGTAAGAGAAATTTATACTTCTCTGCATTTTCCAGAAGGAAAGCAGGAAGGTGGACTGCAGAATATGAATGGGGTATTGGACCCATTTTACCAATGATATCCCTAAAAGTGTACTCCTCGGGTATCATATCAAATAGATCAGACCCTTCGCATATTACTTTCTGAATTCTATCAGGATTTAAATAATGAGAGAACCTCACTCTGTCATGATGGCTGTAAGCTTTCATCTTAAAAATGAAATCACTGATTCGACGAAAACAAAAGCTACAATGCCAACCAGCATCTGCCAACATGTTATCCGACTGGCGATAATGTGCATATCTTGTGTTGCCGGATTGATACCTGTGAACTGAAGCCCTCCAACTTTTATCATCTAGACGAAACTCGAATGAATAGAGATAATTCTTTAGCTGTAGATGCAAGATTGAAGGTATTTCATCGCACCATCTCAAGAGGTTAATAGTGTGAGCACTTGGTATCTCATCAACATCAGACATAATCAATAAGTCATCATCTGTAATACCTGCAATCTTAAGGAGTTGATCCAATGCTACACGCTGATATGCCTCCTCAACAAATGGATTTTCTCCTTTCTTAAATCTTCCACCAATAGTCCCATAAGTTAATCGAGGCTCAATAAATTTGAATTTCTCCCTATTGCTATTGAAAACTAGAGGCTTGGGCAATCCAGTAAATGTAGAGTTTGACTCTAGGATCACAAATTCAGCTACGTAGGGGTACAATTCTTTCCAACGCAAGGTGAGTATTTCAATCTCATTACTAAACAACACGGCATCATAAACACGCCTTGGGTACTCACGAACTCCCCAACCATGAAGTCTGCAAAGATTTACCATGGTAACATTGTCGTTATAATAATGGCGGATAACATTGAAAGGCTTGGGTGGTTTTTCCCATAATGGACGCAGAAAGTACGAGATCTTTTGTCCATGTATATATATTCCAAAGATGCACATTGGGACAACCATGAACATGAATATACAGTTTTTCACATCCAAACCACGCAATATGCTGCGGGTTCTTGACATACCCGAGGTTTGACTTGATTCATGCATGTTTAAGGAACAAAGAATCTTAGTAAACCATAAAAATATGCTTTCCAGAATGAAAAATCCTATGAAGATGTAGCTTCTCAAATCCTACAAAGATAACAACCAATTTTTGAAATGCTAACTTTCCTCTCTACTGGCAAAATTTTCAAGGATTATATAACTGGTACCAGAAATTATAATCATAAAGCCAGAGTTGCATCAGGAAGATATTACCATGCAAAAAAGATAAAACCAAAACGCACAACTTGTTCGTGTGAGGAAATCTTCCCCCCATTCAAATTCAAGTATGGCAGAAACCCCTTCTCCTCCAAAACAAACCTCCCAAAAATAGTAATAACACAAAAGTAAACAAGATAAAAGGGTGTCTCTTATACATTTACTTGCAAACCACACAAAATAGTTCAACTGATTTGCTAAAATTAGAAAAGCTAAACACTTAACCTCAAAAAAACAAAAACAACCTTATCCCCCTATCCAAATTCATATCACGCATATCTCATACACACACAAACCACAACAATAAAACACCATGGATAAAATGGGCCAATCTAGGACAAATTCATAACCATCAACTATGATATTTTCCTTTACCAATTTAATAATTAGTTAGAATTAACTCGAGAAGTTTATTAAGAAATGTTTAAATTACTCTATATATTATAATAATTAACTTGAAAATCATTATAATTTTAGTTTTTTTGGTTACAGCATTATAATTTTAGTTAATACTAAATTCTTACAACTATGTTTTTTCAATTGTAAATATGATTAACCGTAATTTCTTAACGTGTTTACTTTTACTGACATAAAAGACTAATTTGAAACTAAAAGAATAGTTTGATACAAACTTTGAACCTAAAAGACCCTAATCCCTATGATGTATTTGGACTTGTGTTTTATTATCAAGTTTCCTTAGCTTATATTTTGAAATAATATCTCCCTGATACTTTTTTTTTCAAAGGTGCCAGCTTCCCAATCTCAAAAATATTAACCGAAAAAGAGCACCAGGAAAGCAAATGCATAACCATAAAATATTTTGGTCAAGTAGCCTAGTGACTAGAACTCACGCAATTAAATGGAGAGAAATAGGGTGTCCGGGGTTCGAACTCCGGCCCCTGCATATAATATGCAATATCTCTACCAACTAAGTTAAGCTCACGGGATTATACGTAATTTGTTTTATCAGCAAAAAATAAATAAACATTAATAAGAGGCCAAATATGGAATTAAACTCATATATTAATAATCATGTTGGATTTCTATTGGACATGTTAATAACCCGACATTGTGTTACTAAGACTATGACGTCTAGGTGCATAGTTCAGGTTGTATCTCAAATTTCTCGGTAAAACATCGGATACCACATAGAAAGAGGGGTATCGAGGAGAGAAAAATGTTAAGAAGTTAGAATGCATGAAATTAGAAAAAGAAGGTATTTTGGACAATTGGATGCTTCCAAAAAGGTTTAGATTAACTTGCATACGTGACTGTGGGATTTCCTTGACTGCAGGGAATCCACATGAACTATAAAAAACAAAAATCAGAAGGTTCTTCAATTTATAATGCAATCAAAAGGAAGGTCTAGGCGATTAAGAGCCCGTTTGTTATAGTTTTTTTTAGGAAAAAATCACTTTTAAGAATATTGCATCCGTTTGTTACAGATTTTTAAAAAAATCAGAATCTAAAAACAGTTTCAAACGAGAAGCTGTCGAGAGCAGCTTCTCAAAAAATAGATTTTTTTAGAGGAGAGAGAAAATATGGATATAAAGATTAAACTAATTTTGTAAAAAAAAATCACTTTTATATAGCTATCCAAACAAACTAAATTATTTTTTTAAAAAAAGTGATTTTTTATTACGGTAAACAAACGCAAAATAGATTCTGATTTTTCATAAAATCTCTAAAAAATAATCTTTAAATTATTTGGTGTCAAAATCACTTTTAATCTAATCTGTAACAAACGGGCCCTAAAACTATATATTGTTAGCTCAAAAATTTCCTATTCTTGTCACTGCCAATTTACTTTAGAAACAAAAATATAAATTTCCCCAACTTCTTTCATTTGAAACCACTAATCATCAACATAAAAAATGCAATGAATGTAAAAGTTATAACAAGATTTTACTCAAACAAACGATACTCCAACAAATAACTGTGATCAAGCATATAATTCATCAGTTTACATGTTAGCTTATTCCAGAAATTAATGTTCAAATTCAAATTGACAATTCATACCACGTACAATGTTTTATAACAGAAAATATGAAGAGAATTTATAGTTTTCTCTGGTCCATACAAGGTACTTGCAGATATAGTTCTGCCAAATTCTGTCTCCACTTCCTCAATTTTCTAAGCTTGTTTATCTTTCCCCAACTTCCGTAATGTTTAGTCTGCCAGGATAATGGCACCTCTAGGTCAAGCAACTGAAAAAAATCAGCCATCATGTTTAGTCTGCCAGGATAATGGCACCTCTAGGTCAAGCAACTCAAAGAAATCAGGGGGGTTGCAAAACAAAGAGACGTCGCCAGTAGAAAGCCTTTCGTATTCATCTTTTTGGCCATAGGAAAAACCGCCTCCTTCATCCAATCCAACCAAGCTGTTAAGATCTCCCAAGTCCTCAAAAATCTCATTTGGAATTAAATAAGGTACATCTTCAGCATTGTTTGCCTGACCAGAATTATCAACCTTCTGTAGAACATAATCACATATTAGCATATATGAGCAAGCGATGAAGATTAAAGCAAGCATGTTAAAGCTATCTGTGACTAATAATTTAACAAATTAAAATCTACAGAAAAGAAACTCAATACATTTATAGATAAGAAAACAAATACCTCTGCCATCTTGATTAGTAGGATCAATTTTTTTAAGCAATTGAGCCATCCAGTTTTTAATGGTTAGTCAAAGGGGAAATTAATAAACAAAAACCTATTAAAAAATAAACAACCTTCACCCTCCCTACACAAAAGAGACAGTAAGAATCGAAAATGATATGTCTGCTTCTTAATTTATTTCTTTGGAAAACTAACCACTAATTTACAATAGGACAATGAAGCAGACAGCAGTAGAATGCAGCATTGCATTAAATTATTGAAAGTATATGTCTAAGCTCACACTTGTACAGTATAGTCTAACATTCATTACTTAAGTCATGTGGAACATTTGAGCCCCACTCATCACTTTGGAGTGAGTTAATTGCAAGTGCCTCTGCTGTCAATAGCGGCCGCGCCACCCGCTATAGCGGAGCGGAAAAAATCAGCCCACCGCTCCTACCCGCGACGGAGTCAAAGCGGCCCGCTATTCAGCAGTGTGGGGTGGAGTCAATGCTGCCAAAGCGGCCTCTACACATACCACGCAGAAAGACAGGTTTGCCCATTACTTTAAACCGTTTTAAGGGTATTTTTGTAATTTTTGAAACGTTAACTTCATGAATTATGAATACTTCATGAATTTTAAGTAATGTTTAAGGTATTTTAGTATTTCTTTTTGAACAATATGGTCTTTTAGTATTAAATATATTAGTGTCCGCGCCACAAAATAGCGCCTGCTACGCGACCCGCACCCGCGCCGCATTTCCGCTTTGACAACAGAGGCAAGCGCAATTAATCTGAAGGTTTTTCCTGCCTGGGACAAGAACGCCATCTCTTGCCCCCAAATTTTTTGAACCAAAATAAAAAGTATAACACAAATGTCTAATGGCATAGGAAACTATGACAAAAGAGGCGACAATAATAAAAGAGTACATATACCAAAAAAATGCAGAATACAATACAAAAACAATAGCACTGCCAACATATGTTAAGACCAATTATCAAACTGATAGAAAGCACATAATATCATAAGTCTTACAGTAGCATAAGTGGAGTAGTGGAGGAAAAAAAATAATAACAGAACCATGAGAGCAAATGAAAGATAGCAGGAAAGAAGAATTACAAAGAGAAGGAGAGGTTGCCCAAAAAGGAGCGTAAAAAAATGCTTGTTCACTAGAAATGGAAGCTTCCCAGATATTGGAGGTAGTCAGATAAAGTCTGAGCTACCAAAATTGGGAAGCATCTGGCACAAGTTAGTTGTAACAAATATAAATAACAATAGATTACACACCTCAGATCCATTGTTTTCATTCCCAGCCAATGCATTTTCATTGTCAAAAATAGCAAGCATGGATAAAATGTCATCATCAGCTTGATTGCCTGGAGCTGAAGGGTGTGTCGTGCCAGAGGGCATCAATCTTGATAGACCTGATAAAGAGGTCTGTCCAATGCATCCCCTTGCAGAGGGATCCATATAATTTTCTTCAGAAATATGGCTTGAGCTAGGTAGAATGAGAGCTGGTGCAGACACAGCAGCAACAGGGACAGCTTGTACATGATCAATTTCCTCTTCGCTATCCCAGTCTTTCTCATTAAATGGTTTTCCATACTGTGCACCATTCCTGGGACCAGGACCTTCCTTTTGAAATACCCTACAAATCACATAGGAGTTCTGCAATACAAATAAATCAGTAGAACAGTTAAGATAAAACCAAGAGAACAATCAGAAGAAAAAAAATGAGACAAAAAGTCAACAACCCAGACTAAGAATATACCAAGTCATGCTAAAACAGTCAAATGCATAGTACTATCGCTGTAAGTCCTCTTTAGGGTCTGTTCAGATATTTCGAGGGGAGAGGAGGGCTTTGGGGGCAGGTGAATAAACAAATAGAGATATATTACACCTTTTTTGAGAGAATAATTTTGTATAGAATGATAAATGAATGCTTGTGATTAATATATTGTTGATTTTAAGAGTATTATAACAATATAGAATTGATTTGAAGAATTTACCTAAACCCTCCAAAATCCTCCTCCAATACAATTTGAGTTCCCCCAATACCGAGTTTCCAAAAAAACAATGAAGAAAAATAAACTCCCCAAAGCCCTCCCATCCCAAACCTTTTCATTCCTTCCACACCATCCTTCCATTTTTTTCAAAGCCATCCCCTCTATCCCCTCCCCCATAAGCTCCCAAATAGACCTTTGGGGAAAAATTGTTCCTAAATATAAGTCTTATTTCAAATTAGTAGATACATTATTTTTATTTTTTTAATATACCCCTTATTAATACTAATAGTAATTTGTCTTAGGGCCCCTTGTTAATACTAATAATAATTTGTCTTAGGGAGATAAAATGTCAGAGATGAACATGTCTATACGCAAAAGTGCATTTTAGTAACATCCATACACGCAATGGATACATTAAATACACTATTTACTTTTCTTAATATATATGAAAATGACAAAAGCAGCTTATAACAAGGGTCAGTGAGAGTAATAAGATGGCATATCCAACGAAAGCTGTAATTTTAGGTGTTGAAATATGTCAATAATCAAAGACTGGTTTTCACGTGTAACAAAGGGCAATAATAGTAGCAACGGTACTAGACATCACGTGCACAGACCATTAAACGCCATACGTACATCCAACAAAACAGTTCGCAACCAATTGATAAACATAATTCCTCAGTCAAAGATGTTGTACCTGTGGAACACCATTGTCAGCTAGGTCTTTGTCTTCAAGTCTGTATTCATGCATAACCCAATCAGTTCGGTCTCCTTTAGGAGCTTTGCCAGTGTGAAACACCAGGGTTCTTATCATCCCCACCACTTGATTCCTATGTTCAATCGACCTATCCTTCCCTGTAGTCTTCCAGTACCCTACTTCTGTTGCCCGATTCATCCTCCCTCCCGTGCAATATTTCTTTCCAACAGGAGTAAAGAAGTACCATTGCAAATCACCACTCTTGAGGAAAGATTTTTCTGAAAAAAACAAACAAAACCTCGTCATGTCAAAACACAAAATCCACCAACAGACGAAAAACAAAAACTACTAAAGTGTTGTTGAATCCAAACCTGGTAGATCCCATGGAGCATACTTGTAAATGTCAAGTTCAGCAATGACATGAAAAGGGAATTTTATACCCAAAACCTTCCTCTTGAGAAAATACATTACCAGCTCAACATCAGTGGGGTGAAAACGAAACCCTGGAATCATCAATTTTGTTTCGGCCATCGAAAAATCAAAAAGAAAAACCAAACCCAAACAGAAACAAAAACAAAAACAGCTTCAGAAACTAACAACCTTAAACTACCAAACCCCCAAATTTAACAAACAGAAACAAACTATGGTCCTTAAGCGCAACAAGAATGTGAATAACAATAACTAGGCTTGTAAATAAAAGACAATGTTAAAAATAAAAAAGAGGGGATTAACTTATAACAACCCTAATAATTGAAGACGGAGAAGGAAGATCAAGTCCAATGGCGGAAGAAGATATTCCAAAGCCTGCTGCGACGATTGTTATTCATGAAGAGAAAATGTTGAGACTGGAAGGCTACAACGGATGCTGATAATGGTTCCGTGATGATAAGAAAAGTCATCGGCACAGTGGAACCCTAACATTGCAATATCAAATTCAATTTCATATTCTCAACGTTTTGTGATTATGCATGGCGATGAGAAAGAAGAAGCTTACCAGAGAAGGATGAGAAAGCACCGCGAACGAGGCGATTTTATGAGAATAGTTGAGAGAGAGTGTATGAAGCACGGAAGGGTTGTATTTATAATATATTGCGATTTTTTGGAAAAAATAAAAAAAATTGAAAAATGTTGCTTGGTGGAGGGGTTGCTTCTCTCTCTTCCGGTGAGTGAGTGAGAGGTGGAGTGGTGTGGAGTAAGAGAGAGACGCGGCTAAGTTTCTTTTCCACGAAATTCAACCAGCTGTTTCCCAAACACATCATTAATTACCAATTCAAATTAATTAAAATTAAAAAAATTATACGATATTAAAATTATCGAGACTGTTAATTTTTTTTTATTTTTTTGAGAATGTTTTTAGTAATATACTTTTGATAAAAATATGAATATGAATTGTCTTACAATTACAAAAAAAATATATATGTTGATTGAAAATTAAAATGATTATTAATAGAATGATTGTTAATAAAATGAGAAAAAGCCAAAGTTCAAAGGTATTGGTGGTTAAAATTGTTTTTATGTATTATTTGATTTTGATTACCACAATTGGAGGTAGCATTATATGTCTTGTTTAAATACGATTTTATAGCTTTCATATTCTCTTAATTGCGTGGGTAGTGTCACTTCTAAGATTTTGGTGGCCTATGGCGAACCTACAATTTAGGTCCTAACTAATAAACCTATATAAACATCAAACTTGATACAAAAAACTACGCAATTTTTTTTAGGGCCTAATAGAGCCCTAAAAAAAATCTGTGGCCCAAATTTCGCATTTATTTTTTGGGGCCTAGGGCGTCGCCCTCTTCGCCTTACCTCAGATACGACCCTGTGCGTGGGCAACTTGTTAGAGTACTTTAATTATGTGGATTGCAAGATTTCTCTGATATACTTTGTGTTAGAGTGGCTTCTTTTAGTTTTTAATATAGTAGACATTGTGGGACAACCATAATATACAAAGAAATGTCAGTCTTGACACAAACCAGAGCGAGAGAGAGAGAGCATGATGTGAGAACGAGAAAAAACGTTGTCATAAAAGTTGTCACAAAATGGTTGTTCATATATCATTTCTCTAATAAAATAGACTCATGCTAACAATTTATTTACTTTTTATAAAAGAGGGACAAAAACTAAAGAAGAACTATGTATCTAAATGGACATTCTTTGGCATGCAAGTGATAAAGTTATCATCAAAACGCAGTTTATGGAGCTCACTAAAAGAGTTTGCACGATTGTACAAGCTAGACAGACTAGAGAAAGACTAAGATTTGTTAGCAAGTCAACACATCAGTTTTCTTTTCTCCAAGTATGACATAACTGGACACACTGATCTAAAGTCAACAAGTTTTGAATTTGCTGCACTAAAGTAGAAACCACCATACTAAACTTTCAGTTACATGTAACCATTTCTTATAGAATTTTTTAATCACTTTCAACAATGAGACGAGAAATGTGCTTCTTCCAAGCCATATGCAAACCAAGGTACATGCCCATGTTTCAGAATGAAGGGCGTCAGAAGCTCCAATCTTCCTAATGAACCTCTGATCCATCTACTATCTGAGTTGCAAAATAAGACGCCACATCCTACGAGCTCGACAACTCCATTCTAACACCATCACATTTGAGCTTTATCCATCCATCAGGGGCTTCTTCCAACCATTGTATATTGTCTCCTTGTGTTGAAATTTATAGTGAAGTTGTTAAGCAAAGCAAGCATTAATTCTTCTTGTGAGAATATGTATCGGCAAAACAAAGTTTTCTTGGCCTTTGAGAACCATCTTAAAAATATACATTTATTTTTTATTGGGGTTGGAAATAGGTCAGGCTGGCCTACAGGGGCCTACGACCTCGGCTGTTTAGGCCTGGCCTGGCCTGTTTATTAAAAAGGGTAGGCTTAGGCTTTTGAAAAAGCCTATTTAAGTAAATAAGTCAGGCTTAGGCTATCAAAAAAGCCTACGAAGCCCAATAGGCCGGCCTGATTATGCATGTTATTAAAATTTATTTTTTATTTATAATAAAATATTATTTATATTAAACATAAAAATAAAGAAATAACTCAAATAATGAACATTTTAAATAGGCTTTAAGGCCTTATAGTGATAAACAAGCCTTACAATGAAATAGGCTTTAAGGCCTATTTAGCCTATTTTAAAGTAGATAAAATGGAATGTTTAAGACTTTAATAATAAGTAGGCCTGTAAATAGGCTTTCAGGCAAGGCCAGACTTTTAAATAGGCCAGGCCAAAAAAATTAGCATATGAAAGGTTGTAGGCCAGTGTAACGCCCTAATTTATTATTTAGTTATTTTATCGAGTTTAGTGTCATTACGAATAATTTATTTGAATAATTGTGATGTGTGATGTTTTGTGTTATGTGTTGGTGAATATTAGTAGCTTATTATAGTATTATTGGTGAAGGAATAAATTAAAATAGAATAATGAGGTAGTAAGGGCAAAATTGGAATAAGAGGGAATGTGTTAAATTAGGAATAAGGAGAGGTTAGGAAAAGAAGAGTCAGACACGTAAAACAGTTTTTGGAGAAAACGTGAAAGTGAGAAGTCAAAGAAGAGAAGAGCATTGTGAGAGGGCAAGGGAAAGCTTAAAGAATTCAAAGTTCATCCAATCTAAGGTAAGGGTGGGACTATCATTCTCTAATTTTAGGTTCTATAATTCTGAAAGAGGTTTAACATGATTGTTGTTAAATTCTGATGACAAGAGAAATTAGGGTTTGAATTGAAATTGATTGTAGAACATGTAGATAATCCAATGAATTAGTGTACAAATTGATGTTTAGGTTGTAGAATAATCCTAGGTAATTTTTCCTATCAAATTTGGGATTTGGGTGGATGAAATTCTGTTTTCTCGTGTGAAATGTTGGTGTTTAAGTGTTTTTGCCAATAAGTGGTTATGTGAGTTTTTGGGAAAATGATTTTTGGGATGGTTGAAACTTGAATTTTTCTGTAGATTATGATAGAGCTACGTGTCAGGAGCGTGTAGGCGAAAACGGCATCAGAATCCGATTAACGGTTTGAATTTTATGCGCAAAATGGTGAAAACAGAAAAACGAAGAAAAAGCTGCGCTGTCAGACGAGCACGGTCGTGCGTGTACAATCTGCTTTTTTTTGCACGGTCGTGCGTGTATACTCTGCCTTTTTTGGCACAGTCGTGCGTGTGCACGACACGGGCCGTGCGTGCTGTAAGGACTTCAGTTTCGCGTTTTTTGTGTTTTTTCACCCATTTCTGTTCTGAATTGGCCTTTGGTGTAAACATGAAAGTTTAGATAATTGTGTTAGCTTTCCAATGGCTTTGGTTTGACTTGAAAATGTTTTGTAATTTTAAGTTATGATGAAAACACTCCAAGTAGGTCTTGGAGAAATTTTAAGGAAACTTAGCATAACTATCTCCAAGTCGTCCCAAAACTTATGGTTTGCTTCTAAACTTCGAAACTTGAGTATTAGGAGTTTAATCAAGGTATGAATGCTTGAGTTTCGTAACTATAAGTGTGTGAATGAAATCATTGTTTATTTGCAAAGAATAATGTTGTTAATTGTGAAAATAACGTTGATGGATGATTTATATACATAACCTCATGTGGATATATTTATGTATTGTTGTTGAATATGTTGCTAAGTGATGATTACGTTGAAGTTGTTGCCGTTGTTGCATTAAGTCGTGTTAACGCCTTATTATTTATGCAGGTCGTTGTTGTTGTTGTCGTCAATGTCGCTGAAGTTGTGCGTTGTTGTTGAATATGTTGTTGAGTCCATACATACTCATGTAAAGTTGGGGGCTTATGCCCTGTTGAATGTTTAATCATTCATACCACGTTGATTTGAGAGCCTATGCCCTACACGTTGATTTGAGAGTCTATGCTCTACACGTTGAATTGAGAGTCTATGCTCTAACACGTTGATTGGCACCACATGCATATTGCATAGTCAAGTTGTTGTTGTGTCATTGCATTGTCGCGTAGTCGTTGTCGTCGTCGAGTAGTTGAGTTGTTGTCGTTGTTTTAATGTCAAGCAGAAATAACTGAAGAATTATATGAAGTATTACTGTTGTTTAGTTGTTATTGTTTATGTTGTTAAATTCCGTTGATGAATTGTATATCTATTATTATTGAATGTGAATCTCACCCCTTCTGTTTGAATGTTGCCTCTACGTGGGTAACATGGAGATAACCAAGATTAGCTGCTGTTGTGAGTTGACTCTCTCATGCGTCATCTTAGGGTCGCTATGATACGTAACGGGATGAGGATATTTGCATTGTTTTCCATTTGTTACGTATTATTCATGAACTATGTTGTTGAAACTATTTGAATTAGAATTTCATTAAAGTTATTTACGTTGAGGCTGTAGTGCCAATGTTGTTGAATAATGAATTAATTTTCCGCTGCGATGTAATTGAATTTTGAGAAAGTTGTTTTAATAAATAGTAATTTTTCTCTGTCTATATTTTAATGTAGTGTGACATTCCGTTTAATGTTGAATGCTCTGATTATATGTATTATTTACATTGTTGGAAAAACGGGGTGTTACAGCCAGGCTCAGGCTTGCAATTTTTTCCGTAGGCCAGGCTCAGGCCTATCAAAGCCTAGCCTATTCCCAACCTTATTTCTTATGACATATCCACAACAAACAACAAGTGGTCATGAAAATAGTTTGTCAGCTAACATCAATATAGCTATCTCTAGCTTATTGATGTTGTTAAAAGTCTAATTCATGCCATCAAAAGAGAAGATATATATTATACAATTATACAGGACAAGATGTAGACATACCCGAGGAGCAAAACACATAGCCATGAAACGTCATTTCAATATCTCGCGCCACAATCAGTGCATGTAGGAGAAATTTCCACTCCCCACTTGCTCCAGCAAAAATTGGCGAGAAGACACTCATAAACATTTAGCCATATAAAAGTTTGGCTCCAATGTGGACACTTCCAACTCCAAAAGGTTTTTCAACCACCCTCTAAAGTGTTTTCCAAAGTTTGTATATTCCTAGTTTGTAGCCTACAAGCACTCTGAATGGCGAACTTACAGGTATTAGAACCTCCCCTGCCCAAATTACCAGCTTCGCCCGTATCAGATGAGACTAGTAAAGAAAGCACTTCATTCACCACATTTATCGATAAATTGTTGTACGTGAGGTTCATATTCCAATCCCCATCATAATTTAAGGTATCACGAACGAAAAAGAGTAGTATCGGACGAACTTTTAAGTTGTCGAAGAAAAAAAAATCACAATTGTCAGGGACCCACTTATTCAACCAAAAGTTGCCAGCAAGTAATCTAAGAATGTTGTTTAAGAATCTATAGCAAAAAAACCTGTCTTAGAAATAGAAGTCAAAGACTTGTCAAAATCATAACTACATCATTTTTTATGAAAATGTAACTCCTTTTTTCAATTCCTTAAAAAAAATGTCTTAAAACAATATTTAGTTTATAATTACTTTTATTATAACAAATCAGATACTATTTTAGGTGGATTCTAGGGTGAGGGTCCAATTAGGTCCCTCACCGGTGAACCACGAGAAAAACACCAATAGATTAAATAAGTGGTTCAAATTTATTTAAATTAAAAGAGGGAACATGTAGAACTGCTCACATTCAATCATATCCTGCAATGGTTTCACCCGTTGTTAACCGATATTAATTGTTACGAACCGAACCAAAGAGAGGGAGAGACATGAATGGGATGATGAAAGTGGAGATAGCTCACTATTGAACCACGATGGGTAAGGGATTCCGCCTCTTTCCTCCATTTCTGGACAAGAGCTTGCGACTGTTCCCCCACCATCTCGGAGTTTAGTGTGTAAATGATAGAAATAAACGAGTCTTAGATTAATATGAAATCTTATATATATGATTTGATAGTAAATAGTAATTTTACTTCAAGTTTTGTAATAGATATATGCCAGAAAGTTATAGGTCAACATGATATTTGTGTTTCATATTTGCACATTTTGAGTATGTTTAACAAAGGCTACAAGTTTTCTTATGATATTTGTGATTGACTACTTCATCATCTTGTATGATTATGTTTGGGATGGTGAATTTGATTGAATTTGAAATGGAATTAGGGTTTAGAAAAAGGGTTCAGATTTTTGTGTGAAAAGGAATTAATTTATTTG
>Ga0315915_1004227_pt1 | contig 18174 bp, 18 predicted proteins | sample MpolbnodulesMG_FD_207738 | JGI IMG/M metagenome (GOLD analysis project Ga0315915, IMG submission 207738) | Medicago polymorpha root nodule microbial communities from Los Angeles, California, United States - branched nodules | ecosystem: Host-associated > Plants > Roots > Nodule | place: USA...
ACAAACTGCCACGTCAGCTTCTCGTTAATTATTTGACAGCAGGGACTATTTGTGCTAACGGAGAAAAAATGTAGGGATTTTAAAAACATTTATTGAAATGTAAGGACTATTAATTAAAACGAGGCAAAATGTAGGGACCAAAAACATATTTAACCCTTAAATTTATTCTTATCTATTTATTACATATATTATTTGAATTGAAAATTGAGGACATTTTTGGAAAGAGAAAAAAACAGCCCAAAAAAGTTGAAAGATATTATTTTCTTTATATATAGTATAGATAATACGAATAAGAATAATAATAATAGATAGATAAATAGATAGAGAGATAGATAGTGTTGAACCAAAGTGAGTTTTAGAACAATGTCTCTGAAGTTTTGATGATAACAATGTATGAAACAATAAGGTACACAAATGTGTGTTCAAGTGTGCAGGACTACAAAATTAAATTCTAATTCTGAAGTCAACCTGTTGGTTCTGAAACACCAAAATCTGAATGCAAAGGAATGCTTTTGGTATTGGTATTCAACAGAAGCTCTAAAGACTACGACTATGTTCTGAAGTTGCACGAAGCTTTACAAATTCTAATGGAAAGCAAAGTCTTATGGAAGTACACTATAACGTACACGTCATTGGTCAACATTCGGATGGACACGTCATGGTCAACTCTTATGGACTATGACTAGTTTTGCCTTCTTCTCAAGTTCTGAGGCATTGTTTATCTTATCCTAACCAAGTGCAGAAACAAAAAAAAAATTAAAAGGCAAAGAGAATGCAACAGATCATTCCAAAAGAAGCAAAAGAAACCTCAAGTACGAGAGTTAATGCCCTGACACTTTTTTCAAACAACGACTTTATTCTCTTCTCCTATTTAAGGACCTTGGACATTTGAAGAACATAAGAGTCAAAGCTCTAATCAAAAGTTGTATGAATCCTTACAAATTCTGATGGGAACATTTTCTGATAGAATCAAATTCTGATGGAAAGCAAAGTCTAATGGAAGTACACTCTAATGTACATGTTGGTCAACTGGACATGTCATGGTTAACTCTAAGAAATATACTCACCAAGACATAAGAAGGGTGGTTTCAGTTTCAAATCTTACAATGCATTGCACATCTTTGAACAACAAGATAAGTAATTATTTGGCTCTCATCAGATTTCATGTCCCACCCAATTCAACCAGACCAACGTAATCTTTATTTTCCACTATAAAATGTTCCACAAGTACCTTTCTCCAACACTTCTTTTTAAAAGAAAAGAAAAATAGATTAGTGTACTTTAGCACAATCATTGAAGGAAAAGTAATGGAAAGTTGATAACATCACTGTTTCTATTCATTCTGTTGTCATATTTTAGAACTTAATCTACTAAAAATTTTAATATAGCCAAAAGTAATGGAAATTAAATAATATGATATTATAAGATACTCTTTTTTTTTTCTTTCTATTTTGAATATGCTTTTGTCTAGAAAAGAATACGTCTTTCATTTTTGTAATACTTTTTTGAGTAGCCAAGATAGTAATAAAAGGTTGAATTATTTTTACTTATCATGTTAACCTTCTGGTTCTTAAGAGAAGCAGACTTTAGTTATCCAAAGTTCAACATGGAAGTAATTAAAATCTGACCAATAATTTTCCCACCTAAAATGGTTAAATTATTTTGTATGTAACTTAACTATTTTTGAATTTTTAAATAGATTTCCTTACAATTATTTTAGCTACTGAATTTTTTATAATTTTGAATATACTTTTATCTAGAAAATGATGCATATTCTATCTTTTTTGAATAACAAAAATAAGAGGGGCAACAAGGTTGATACTAGTAGACTAACTAAGCCTCTACCTAGAAAGAGCGAGAAGATAAGGACATGAAAATACAACCATCTTACCTACAAGACGAAGGGTTCAAAAACGACTCATAATTAGGGACATGACTTTGCCCAAACAATACAAAAGAGTATTTTATGTCAAACTTCATATACTTTGATCTGAGGGATGTATAGTTGGAGAGTTGATGATCCTGTGTTCATACTCGCAAGGAGTTAATGTTAATCTAACAATGACATTTGTGATTAAAAATGATAACTCTCAACTGATAGTATAAAATATTTGAGCACAAATCAATTACAAGATCATTTTCAACACAAAGGATATTAAATTTAAGTTTGTTCAAGGTTTCTCCGATAGTTTTCACGTATACCTTTGTTGCAAATGTGTTTGATAGCTTCTCCAGTGATGACTAAAGAGATTGTATAATGATGATACGTATATCACAAGAATTATTAATTATGCATTTATGTTATATAAACTATTAATTATGAGTTTTATGTGTTACAGGTAGTTATTAATTAGATTTTATATGTTATATAAATTATGAGTTCCAAGGAGACTTATTCCTTCTCGAATTGGAATTATTATTTGTATCTATTTCAACTCCATTTCATCCATGAATTCTATTTCTCCCATATGCGAACATTTAGAAAAATTGATCAACGTAAAGATGAATCATACTTTAAAATCATGAAGGAACTTACAAGAATACACGCCATATTGCAAAGAATGGCAGCTTCTGAATCTTCGATCGCTGCATCGAAATCATCTATCACTATAGAGGCAAAGAAAATTGACAATGACAATCTTATGATGCATCTTTGCGTTGACACGGTACAAGAATCGAACCCTCGTCTTGATTCTCGTTTCAATTCCCTCAAAATTAAGATTGAGGAATTGATAATCCGTGCTTCCAATTTCTTGTGCCCACCGCCATTTTCAGACATCACTTCTTCCCACATGTCTCTTGGTTTTGTGTTCTTATCAACCCCACAACCACTAAAAAATTTGGGCATTCTTTAATGAAGCCTCCTAAGTTGGTTCAAAGTATCATTGGATTATCATTAATTGTCCAAATTGATCAATGACATGAACAATCAGTGACCGTATCTATGGGATACAACACCATATGACTGGTGGATGTTTAGATGTGTGCTTATTACAACCTTGAGGACTATGTTGTTGTTGATGGATGGAGTAATAATACATATATCAAATGAATTATTAATTATGTATTTATATGTTATATAAATTATTAATTATGAATTTTATATGTTGAGCAACTATCCTAACATCCTTTGTTATAGAAAAGTAGTTATTGGTGTGTTATAAAAAAGGCTGTAATCCGTGAATGATGAAATAATGAAATTTTAAGTCTTTCTCAATTTCTATGACCTATTCATACTCGAATTTGAATAATTATATGTATTCATTTCCTAATTTCAATCATATAAATAGAGTTGCAACAAAAAACCCAGAGCCGTTGTCACTGTGAACAGTATTTTTAGGGTAAAAACCTTAATTTTAGGTAAAAAATAGTTCAAACGTAACTTTACACGTTCTAACGTAACTTAGGTCCTTTATTTATTTTTTTAGTAAGACTTAGGTCCCTTGTGAACATGGAAATTATTATCTTTACATTACCCATGCTTCAATTATTATTGTATTAAAGTTAACTGATCTTTTCCTTTGCCTTTTAAAAAAAGTTGTAAAGAAAGGTACAATTTGTAGTGGAAAAATAAAGATAAAGTTGATTTGAGTAAGAGTTGGGTAGTGCATTTCCTTTTCCAATCCAATCCAAAGTTGGGCAGTGCCGATTGTAAGAGTTTAAATTATTCTCCTTCGGGTTTGGTGAGTATATTTATATTCATCAATCATGATAAGCTTGAAAATAAAGAAACAAACTGTTTTGATATACTTATGGCTGTGGTGGAGTACTACTGCTAGCATCTGTGTTAATGCAACAAATGATAGTTTGAAGCCAGGTGATACATTGACTTACACATCCATGCTGTGTTCAAAACAGGGCAAGTACAAGTATTGTCTTTTATTTAACAATGATGGTTACTTGATTATAAGTACTGTTAATGGCACAGGAGTGTGGACGTATAATAGAAATCAAGCCGTAGACGTAAAATCAGCAGTTTTATCACTAGACTACTCTAGTGTGCTCAAAATAGAATCACAAAATCGGAAACCAATAATTATATACTCTTCGCCTCAACCCATCAACAACACTGTTGCCACTATGTTAGACACCGGTAACTTTGTGCTTCAACAACTTCACTCAAATGGGACGCAGAATATATTATGGCAGAGTTTTGATTATCCCACAGACATTTTGATCCCAACGATGAAGTTAGGTATTAACCGAAAAACCGGACATAATTGGTCATTGATTTCATGGTTGACTGATCCGCTACCAAATTCAGGTGAATTTAGTCTTGAATGGGAACCAAAAGAAGGTGAATTGAACATCAAGAAAAGCGGCATAGCGTATTGGAAAAGCGGAAAACTTAATAGCAATGGAGTATTCGAGAACATTCCGGCGATTGTTCAACATATGTATCAATATGTTATTGTCTCTAACAAGAATGAAGATTCTTTCACTTTCGAAGTTAAAGATGGGAGGTTTGCATGATGGGCCCTAACCTCGGTGGGGAGGTTAGTAGGTGATGGAGATATTGCTAATGCAGATATGTGTTATGGATATAATAGTGATGGAGGGTGCCAAAAATGGGAGGATATACCAACTTGCAGGGAACCTGGTGAAGTTTTTCGGAGAAAGGCAGGAAGACCAAATAGGGACAATACAACAACATTTGAACGGGATGTAACTTATGGTTACAATGATTGCAAGATGAGTTGTTGGAGAAATTGTAATTGCAATGGATTCCAAGAATTTTATGGTAATGAGACTGGATGTATATTCTATTCATGGAATTCGACACAAGATGTTAATTTGGAGAGTCCGTTTACCTTTTATTATACCTTTTATGCCTTGGCAAAGCCAATAAAATCACCTCTAAATTCCCATGGTATGTAACTTTTAATGTCATTTTAAGCGACAATTTAAGTTCACTTAGTTTTTGAATATGAAATGTTAGTAGGTTAATTATTGAGTTAGTAATTTTCTCAATGTCAAGACTTAAACTCTTGACATTTAACTCGTCAATTTCTTTAATTAGTTAGCTAAATTATGTTGAGCTACCCAACCCCCTCCTCCATCATTTAGTACTATCTTATAAATTAGATTTTTAAAGTGTCACGTTAAATTTTAAAGTAAAGATTAATCTCATTTGCATATTAACCCGTTAGTCTATTAAAAGATATATATGACAACGTTACTTATTTAAAGAAATTGATATGAAATAGCTCATTAAGTATAGCCATACAAGTCATATAAGGTTTCCAAAAAGGTCACACTAGGAACTAAAAAAATGCCTATAACAAGTAATAAATACTAGACTTATGTTTGGATTTTTTGAACTGGTCATGCTTAGGTCTTACAAATCCTAACCCATCCTAACTTATTTCTGCTCCTACCTATGGATCATAAGATATGACAATTCAAAATAAATACTTAAACTACCCATTGTCCTTAAGTGACAAACTTGCCTTGTACCTTAATTGGAGGAAAATGCAATTTGATCAAGAAAAAAAAAACTTTGTTTCACAAGACCTAAAGAACACAAATAAAATAGAAAGGTGTCAAAGGGATATTATATATTTCTATTGATCAATGTTAGAATTTAGAAACAATAGCCAAAATGACTTAGCTAAAATGAAACATCAACCAGCTTTTGTTATAAGATTCTCGATTTTCCTAAGATATATCGCAACCGATAAAATTGAAATTGGATAAGTCAAGTGAAAATTATAAGTGTTTGAACGTTAGAGGGTATAGTTTGCTCAGTTGACTAAACTTGTGATGGAAAATATAATCATGAAGATTCCAAAAGTCGTATTTATAAACGAGGTTTTTGAATTTGAAGGATATGATTAGGGTTTGGTATCAAGATAAGATCAAAAATTAAAACTTTTAGATGCATATGCTTATATCACACTTCAAATTAACTGTGTATAGTCAATGCAGGTAAAAAAAAGTGGATATGGATAACTTCTACAATCGCAGCTGCTTTACTCATATTATGCCCAATCATTTTATGCCTAGCCAAAAAGAAACAAAAATATGCACTACAAGGTATATGGATACTTGAAAATAGTCTAGTACAAATGTACTAAATCCAATCCCTTTACGGCTTTACATTCTATCTTTGTCTTTTTTTTTTTTGGTTATGTAGATAAGAAAAGTAAAAGAAAGGATTTGACGGATTCGACTGAATCCTGTAATATCGAAGATCTTGAAGATGACTTCAAGGAACATGATATAAAACTTTTTAACTTTACATCAATTTTGGAAGCAACTATGGATTTTTCACCTGAAAACAAGTTAGGACAGGGAGGCTATGGACCCGTTTATAAGGTGACTTTAAAGTTCAAATGCATTAATTATACATCAAAGATTAAGTTTGTTTAAAAGCATGTTGTAAATTACTATTATAGTAATGGTACCATCGTCATGTTGCAAACAAATGTTTATAATGTGGAAATATTGTTTTTGATGGTTGGTGATTATTGTTTTGGACAAAACTTATATGCAATTTTTTGGTATGTTCTTAGGTATTTATTTTATTTTTTTTATCGATTTTAACTCTAATATCCATGATTTCTTCAAATTCATAATTTTTTCAATGTTTGTTGTTACAACTAGAAAAAGTGTATTAATTGCTAAGAACCATATTAAAATATGCAGCTAAATTTTGTCCTTATGTTTTACGACTTCAGGGAATTTTGGCAACCGGGCAAGAAGTTGCTGTAAAAAGACTTTCAAAAACATCCGGACAAGGAATTGTGGAATTCAAAAATGAATTGGTTCTTATCAGTGAACTTCAGCACAGAAATCTTGTACAGCTACTTGGTTGTTGTATTCATCAAGAAGAAAGGATTCTAATATATGAATACATGCCAAACAAAAGCTTGGATTTCTATCTATTTGGTGAGAATATGTTGAAGTCTATTTTGTATGTGATGTTTTTTTTTAGGACAAATTCATAAAATTGTGTTCATTATTATGTAACAATTAAAGCACATTTACAATAAAACTTGAGTTTTCTTAACTAAATATTTTTTGTAATAATTGTTGATAGTTCACTGAAATAAAGTGTTATCATAACTTGAAAATAACCAAGTAAAACTCTTGTTCTCTGTGACTCATTAGCTAGGCATATACAATTAAAATAGCATTTTGGTTTGATACTTTTGAGTAGTATAAATTTTAGCATTAATTGTTATGTTTTCATTGAAAAGATTGTACGAAAACGAAGCTGCTAGATTGGAAGAAGCGTTCCAACATAATAGAAGGAATTGCTCAAGGATTGCTCTATCTTCATAAGTACTCAAGACTCAAAATCATTCATAGAGACTTGAAGGCGAGCAACATACTTCTTGATGAGAATATGAACCCAAAAATTTCTGATTTTGGCTTGGCAAGAATGTTCACACAACAGGAATCCGTAGTAAATACCAACAGGATTGTTGGGACATAGTGAGTTTTCTAGACTTTTATGGTTTCAAATGTTTTATTGATGATTTTGTGAAAACTTTATTTATTTTTTGAAAGTTATGATTTTTTGTGCAGTGGATACATGTCTCCAGAATATGCCATGGAAGGAGTTTGTTCTACAAAGTCTGACGTCTATAGCTTTGGAGTGTTGCTTCTTGAAATCGTTTGTGGAAGAAAAAACAATAGCTTCTATGATGTTGATCGTCCACTAAATCTAATAGGACATGTATGTCAGTTACTCTCATCGAGTTTTTTTAATAAATATTACTCTTTGTTCCTAATTTGATTAAATTATTAATAGGCATGGGAGTTATGGAATGAGGGTGAGTATCTACAGCTAATGGATCCAACATTAAATGACACATTTATTCATGATGAAGTGCAAAGGTGCATTCATGTTGGTCTCTTATGTGTAGAGCATTATGCAAATGATCGACCTACAATGGCTGATGTTATATCTGTGTTAACAAACAAATATGAACTCACAAACTTGCCAAGAAGACCGGCATTTTATGTTAGAAGAGAAATCTTTGAGGGGGAAACAACTTCCAAAGGGCAAGACACCGACACCTATTCTACGACAACAATTTCTACGTCATGTGAAGAAGGGAAAATATAAATAATAAACATCGCTTGTATATGGTTTTGGTTTATAAAACATACTCATTTTCTGTGTAAAAAAATAAAATCACGCATTGGTCCTTTTAATATGTATATTTTCATAGTTCTCGTTATGGCTATATCAGATTTTTCATAATCCATGTAAAAGAAAATTTCTTTATTCGTCACCAATCACTTTTAAATTCTAGCAAGTCTTGTTTATAAATGGCAGATAACAAATTAGTTGCATAAGATAGGTACTAAAAAGTATGCCAATGACAAAAATGGATAACATTTTAGTTTAATTGCTTTCACAAATGGGAGGTTGGATGGCTTGAGTGGTTTGAGCTAAAAGAAAAGGAGTTGTAGGTCCTGAGTTTAAACCCGGAAGAAACTCGAACGAAGGAGTAAATATTAATCTAACAACAAATTACTAACATTTGTCATTGAAAAAAATGCTTTTACAAAATCAAAAAGTGGAAAAATCTTACAAGAAGTAAGAATAAATGTTGGGTTGTAAGTGTGAGGGGTTAAGTCCAACATGTAAACAGACAAAATGTTGGATATATAAGAGAGTTGGCCCATATAGTTAATGCTTTAAAGTTTTAGGTGGAGATGTGGTTTCTTCATATTTTGAAGTCTTGGACCGTTGACTCATATCACATCTACTCCAAAACTATAGTTCACATAAATAGAACATATTTTAATATGAGCACTTATATATACACCTTTTTGTTTTTCTACACCTCTTCAACACCTCATTTCTCTCTATCTCTCTTTTCTTATCACATGAGCAATTTATCACATCTATCACAACATTCTTTTTATCTCTATCTCTCTCTAGCGCTAGATTGAATTTGGGTGTCTAAAGATTATATTCCTTTCAATATATGTCAATAGATTATAATGACAGCACCACATAAATAGAACATATTTCAATTTCAATATTTAAACTACACAACGCCATTGGGAGCGACATCTCAGTGTCTACAGAGACACCTTATAGAATCTTCTAGCTGTCATGATATTTTGGTTTAAACATGGCTCTTTTAGACATGTTGGCTTAATCAGACGGCATAGGGCACCCTGCCTTTCATGCTCCTAAATGAGTTAGAGAATTTATTTTCCTATCCTCTTGCCTTCTCGCGCGCCCTCCTATTGGAAGAAAATACCCCCGTCCGGATTTTTAATCCAAACTTTTTTTATGTATTTTCAGACTACATAATCTTAACCCAGTTAAAAGTCAATAAACATATTGTAATCGATATGATTTTTTCTTTTGACCATCGTACTATCCCTAAAATACCTATATATAAATTGTGGGAACGATATGAATAGTCATGAGCAGTGACCATATATGGTATCATAACCTGAAGAGGGGATTTACATTGAATATAGAGAATAATGCAAGGCTAGTTATAGCCACAAAACCCTCTTTGATTGTAAGTACAGTCAAATAAAACGTTTAAAATGACCAAACCAACCAAAAAAGCATAAACATAACACAAACTGTCCAAACATTTGTTGTAATGCTACAGTCCACATTTTGGACTAGTTCGGATTATATAATCCAAACACCAGCCCAAATTGCTTTGGATAAGATACTCTAATTTTTTTTCTTTAGATTTTGTGCTTCAGAGGGTTAGGTCGGGTTCAGATTATATAATCTGAGTCGTGCCCAAAACACTGAAAATTGAAGAAAAAAATTGTCATTAAATCAAATTCTACAACAACATTGACATACATTAAACATAACAATGTTGACCACATAATTTCAATAACATAATTCAACAATGTAAAATAACATAATAAAATAACACATACGCTCATAAATCAACCAAACTAAATTCTTCATCAGCTATATCCTCAGAAGTCATGATCTCTTCGTAGCTCCGAGGTTGAATCAAACTTTCCTTGATATCATGAAAAAATCTTACCAAGGAAATGTCTAACTCAAATGACCCTTATAAATTGTGCTGCCGAATATAGAGAACATGATTCTCACGTCGTAGTTGTTTCGGAGCTTCATCTGGGTGAACCAGATGCTTCCATCTTGGTCGATCGACGGATAGAGATATTCAACACTGTCCATCCTCCATGTGTCTTTATGGTTGAGTCAGCTATTTATTTGGTCCAGTTGATCCTTCAAGATAGACAATTTGACATCAACATGGATCCTTACCAGATTAGGTTTCACATCGTTGTAGTAAACTGAGGCTAGCTTAGTGTTTTTGCTGGATAAGTGTTGATAGTAAATACACCAATTTATATAAGTGTATGGGAATCATGAACAACATAAATTGTTGGTGCAAGTGGACTACAAAAAACTAATATATTTGACTAGTTCAGATTATATAATCTGAAACTTGTCAAATCCTCCTAAACACAGGTTTTCACACGGTATGGGTAGGTTTCAAATTATATAATCTGAAACAATACTGGTAAGGTTTTCGATAATATAATCCGAAGCAGTTTAGAATGTGGACGAAGCAAGATTGGCTACTTTCATGTGTTTTTTACCGTATTTTCATGGTTTCAACCTTCCCTTGACTGTCATTACAATCTATGTTTGCATTTTTCACATAAAAGTCCACTCAGTCTTCACAATTTCTCATTCCAATTTACATTCTCTTCTTTTATTTCTGTTCTTTGAGTCGTCTATGATAGCAATATTTCACAATTGGCCTTTCATACAAAGGTTCATATCATCTAGTGGGGATAATATGAATGGTTAAAGGGAATTGTTCCACTCTGCAAATGTATAATGAATTCTTGATCAAATAATAAACTAGGTTGAATTCTTGTCAATTTATATTATGTTACTTTAATTTATGTCAGTTTTAATTTCTTTTTATAAAAATACAAAAAGATGATGCCAATTTTAATTTTTCTTTATTATTTAATTTTACTCGACATGTTTAATCAAATTAAAACATAAAGCACAATAAACAAACCAATCTGATTCATGTTTTCGTAATTGGCATGATTTAAGGGTAAGAGACTAAGATACAGCGACATGGTTTAAATTAGTATGCTAGGAGGGAGACTTTTCTCCACAAAGTGTGTTTTGTGTTGTTACAATACCCTTGGTGTTGATTGTAGTACCTAGAGAATTAACCTTTGACGGATTCAACTTTGAAACCACATATGAGTATTTGTGATATTATTTTTCCTTGAGTCCTTTTATGTTAAGTTGTTGCATTTAATTTTTCCATTTGCAAGCTAAGTTGCTTGAGATATAAGCAACGGTTCAAGTGTGGGGAGTTTGATAAGATTTAAAATGCACCATCTAAATAGCTTGATTTTCATTTGTTTTAGAGTAGTTTGTCATGTTTTGCACAGATGCTGCTGGTGTTTTGCTTGTGTTACAGGTACTTGAGTGTTGGAAGTGAAAACAAAGCAAAGAGACTGAAAATGTAGCTGGTGACGGTCATACTCCCAGGAGTGACGGCCACGATGCATCCCTGTGTGATGCTCGTCAGAGCTAGAGACCAAAAGTCAAGGAAGGAATTGAAAAGGTCAATGACGGTCTGACCTTCGTAGGGTATGACGCCCGTCATGCACCCAGAAGCCAGTTTTTTCAGATTGCTCTTAAGAGATTTGCTTGCGATGCAACTTCTTTGGCATTTCTTCTGCACAATTTTGAGAACTTTCAGCTTAGAATAGGCTATTAAAGCAACCAAACACTTAGTTTAATGTACCTTGTGCTACTGTATTATATATTATAACTTTCAGAACCTTTGTTTTATTTTATTCAGCCAAGTGCTATTCTTGTTATTATTTCGTTGCTGCAACGTTAATTTCAAATCCAATTAATTGTCTTATTACTGTTGTTGTGCTCGTGTGCTGCTGCAGTTCTTTTATTTTCCCTGTTTGCTGCGCTTAAGGTGTTTTTTTCCTTTTCATTCCAATCGTAATATAGCACGGCCGCAACTGTTCTCTTTTGTTCAAATTGTCCATCGATTTATAGGTTCTGTCCCTTTATTTACTTTTTAATATGAATTGATCTAAGATTTTTGTTTTGTTGATAAAGGCTAAATAACATAAAACAATCCAGGAGGGGGCCTGAACCCTGTTACAACAAAGTAATACGAGAGTAAGGGATGCCTAAGCTATCCTGATTCAAAGAAGACAAAATAAAAGAGCATTCTTTGCAAGTGCATCTGCAACACTATTGCCCTCTCGGAAGATATGCGAACAAGTACCATTTAACGATCGGAACTTCCCCATACAGTTAGACCACCTATTCCGAAGCAACCAAGGAACCCCTGTACCACCATTCAAACCTAGAATAACTTGCTTAGAGTCACTTTCAAGCCAAAGATCATGCCAATTTTCATCAAAAGCTTTTTCAATTGCGTACATGGCAGCGGTGAGCTCGGCAGTGAATGCAGTAGCAATACCAATATTCTGCACAAAGCTGCCCAGGAAAGCCGCATTCAATCCTCTAAACACACCTCCAATCGAGGCAGCTGAAGGCGAACCCACCACGGACCCATGAATGTTGACTTTCACTGTTCCAGCTGGAGGGGGACGCCACAGAACATCGACCACAACCAGAGCCTGAGGGACACAAGAGGAAAGATGAAACAGTTGGGAGACCAAATAATCTGCCTAAGAGTGCAAGCTAGTTTTAACAAGGATGGAGCAACTTAAATTGACTTCTGCAATGAGCTTAGAAAACATGCAACTTGGCAGAGAGTATCACCTCCCTGACTGCCCCTTCCCAATTTAAGTGTGTGCTGAACAAAAAAGAAATCCCGGTAGACCGATTAATAGGATGCTTACTCCTAGCTTCTAACCTCTGCCATAACTTAGCAGTTTCAGGACAATCTAGAAAAATATGAGCAGAAGTTTCCAAAGCTTTGTAACAGAAACAACAGACAGAAACCACAACACAGCCACGCTTGCGCAAATTATCATCCGTAGGGAGCTTGTTATGCGCAAACCGCCAAAAAATAAAGCAACGAGAAGGAGGAACAAAAATGTTCCAAACCAACCTACACCATGGCAAATATGACACCGCTTCGGAAAAGAAAGAAAAGGCAACTTTGGTAGACAACACACCGTCAGGCGTATTCATCCAAATAAAGGAGTTTTTCTGCGGTTCCAAACAGAGAGTGGTGTTGATGATTTGCTGTGAAATATCCGGAAACTTTTGATACATCCACGAAGGAAGAAGCCAGCGCCCATCCACACTAAAATCCGAGACTGGCATAGAGAGGTGCTTCAACAAATTCTCAGGAATCTGAAGCAAATCTACAAGCGAGGCAGAGAGCCATTTATCCGACCAGAATTTCACAGAGAGACCGTCCCCCATAATCCATCTAGAATGCACTTGGACCGTGTCCACAAAAGGCTTGATCCCCTGCCAAATTGAAGAGGTCATGTAATGTTTGATTGGAGCACCATCACGAAAGTAACGATTACGGAATAATTGAGCCCATTGCTCATCAGAGGAGTGCATTCTCCAACAAAGGTGTAGCATTTCACAGAGGAGTGAATTCATCTAAGATAAATTTAGAGTATTATTTCAATATGTGTGAGTAGTTTAATTGAGTCCAAAACGAGAGGACAGTCATACAGATGGAACTCATATAAATTACATGTGTATTTGATTACAAGAAGAATAAAATCAATGTTCTGAAAATTCTGTTTTAATTTAAAGCTTTACTACGAAAGTAGAAACATAGAAATATCGCTTACGCGTAGAAAGAGCGGCAACGGTATTGGACTTAGAAAATTCAGATTTTTAATCAAGTTAGTAGCGATAGCACTTTTCTAATTAATTAAAAACCTACTGAATTAGAAAAGGGAATTTTAGACACGCAGTTAAGCACTACGAAAGTAGAAAATTATGTGTCTAAAATTCGATAACGGATTGTGAAAGAAAACGATGTCTCTAATTTGGTATTTTTCTAGAAAAATATTATATTCTTGTCACAAACAAGCACCGTAATTTGTATGAGTAACTTAGGTGGACGAAAATCATCGTTTTGACATCTCATTGTTATTATTAAATTAAATTCTGTATTTTATTTTTACACGCAAAACAAATTGTTTTGAATTAGCCTTAGATAAACAAAGAAACGACATATATCGGTACTTGTAAGTTAGTCTCTATAGAATCGACAAATCTTTATATTACATAATATAGAGAAAGAAGATAATCCAACCAAGGGCACATTATTTCTTGATAATCAATTTACTTAGCCTTTGTATAGTTAGCTGTTATTCAGTCTTAGTAGCTTACTGTGTTCATTCATTGATGTATATATGCACATTGTATCAAATCATTCAGTAATAAGAATCATTAATTTTCTCTTTTCCTTGTTTCCAGAGCCAGGTTCCCACGCGGGAAAGGTTGTTTCGATCTATAACGGTTTCTAACCGTTTTTCTTCCGTTGTGTTTTCTCTTCCGATCATCATTTTTGATCATTTTTCTTTGATCTTTGGTGTTAGATTATTGATTCTTCACCTTGATTCTTGTTTTTCGTTGCTTTTTCCATTTTTGATTTGATTGATTTCATCTTCAATCGTTCAATTCATTAATTTTTTCTTCTTCGTTGTGATCTTCATTTTACATTGGTGCGATTTTCACTCTGTTTTATGCAATTTCTTCTCTATTTCCATGGCTCCACATAATTATTCTCCTGATACTGAATCTGTCTACTTTGTGCATCCAAGTGAAAGCTCTAGTTCATTATCCATATCTCCCAAACTCAATGGTTCGAACTACATTGCTTGGAGTCGCACCGTTGAACGCTCATTGGTGGACAAAGAACAAATTAGGGTTCATCAATGGTTTTATAGCTATGCCAGCTTGGGAACGGTGCAACCATCTGGTTCAATCTTGGGTCATTAACTCAGTTTCTGATTCTATTGCACAAACTATAGTGTTTTGTGATATTGCTCTTGAGATTTGGATTGATCTAAAGGAAAGATTTTCCAAAATTGATCGCATTTGCATTGCAAATCTACGTTCTTCCATTAACAATCTCAAGAAAGGTGCAAAATCAGTTTTGGATTACTTTACTGAAATGAATTCACTTTGGGAAGAATTGTCTTCTCATAGACCTATACCTAGTTATGTTTGCATTCACAGTTGTCGTTGTGAAGCTTCTCATGTTAAAACTCATAGAAATGAAGATCAAATAATGGAATTTCTCACTGGTTTGAATGAGCAGTTTTCAGTGGTTAAAACTAAAATTCTCTTGCTTGATCCCCTTCCCTCACTGAGCAAGGTTTATTCTCTTGTCATTCAAGAAGAAAGCAATACATCTTCCTTGATTCCTGTGAGTGTGGTTGACGATAACCCTATTCAGATGAATGCCACTGATGCTAGAAAGGCTCAATCTCATGGAAAAGGCTATTGTCCTTATAATTCTTCCAAACCTGCTAGGTTTTGTACCTTTTGCAATCGCACTAATCATATAGTGGATTTATGCTATCAAAAGCATGGGTACCCCAATGTATCAACCAACATCAATCTCGTTCTAATGTTGTTTCTCATGTTGATTCTGATGCTATTACTTCTGCACCAAGCACGGATACTTCCACAAGTTCCACTACCGGTTTACCTCCTAAACAATACTCTCAACTTGTATCCTTGGTGCAACAAGCAAACTTGGTTGCTCCAATATCTTCTCCACCTGGCCCTACTTCAAATCACATCACTGCATCACCTTTGATTTCTTCCAGTATTTCTTATACTAATGCTTTTTCTTCAAACTCTTCCCACAATACTTATTGGCTCATTGATTCAGGAGAAAATGAGCATATATGTTGCAATCTTTCTTACTTTAGTTCTCTATATACAATTCAACCTGTTAAAGTTACATTACCTAGTGGTCAAATTATTGTTGTGTCTTATGCTGACGTTGTCTCTTTTACTCCTCAATTTTTACCTCACCAATGTATTGTATTCTCCTACCTTTCACTTGAATATCATTTCTGTTGTCAAGCATTGTCATTCTTTATCTTGCAGTTTAAATTTTTCCTTTGATCAATGTGTTATACAGGACAACAAGTCTTTGAGGATGATTGGTTTTGCTAAACAGATGGATGGATTGTACAAGTATCTTCCAGCTTCTTCTGAGTCCAAATTAGTTTCTAGTTGTTCCATCAATAAGTCTTGTAATAGTACTATTCAATCTTATTCTAATTCTCGCAATGTTATTACTTCCTATGCATTGTGGAATTCAGACTAGGTCACTTGTCTCTTCTAGGTTACATCAGATGATATCTCTGTATCCATATATTAAAGTCAATAAAAATGTTGTTTGTGATCTTTGTCATTATGTTAAACATAAGCATTTACCTTTTATTCATAGTATTTCTCATGCTTCTGATAATTTTGAACTCCTTCATTTTGACATGTGGGGCCCCTTATCTACTTTGTCTGTTCATGGCCATAGATATTTTCTTACCATTTTAGATGATCATAGTAGATTTCTATGGATCATTCTTTTAAAATCCAAAGCTGAAGTTTCCAATCATGTTAAGAATTTTGTTACCTTAATCCAAAATCAGTTCCATATCACTCCCAAATACACAAGAGCATACAATGGTCCTGAGTTTTTACTTCATGATTTTTATGCTTCCCATGGCATCATTCATCAGAGATCATGTGTTGAAACTCCCCCACAAAATGGGAGAGTAGAACGCAAACACCAACACATCCTTAATGTTGGTAGAGCTTTGTTATTTCAATCCAAATTACCTCCATCTTACTGGTCTTATGTCATTCTTCATGTAGTTTTTCTCATTAATAGGATTTCCACTCCTTTACTTAATCATCAGTCACCTTATTTTGTTCTCCATAACAAGTTACCAGATATCAATGTGTTCAAAGTTTTTAGATGTTTATGTTATGCATCCACTCTTCATAATCATAGAACCAAACTTAACCCTAGGGCTCGTAAATCTCTCTTTTTAGGTTACAAGTCTAGCTACAAAGGATTTGTCCTTCTTGATCTTATTTCTAGATAAATTTTTATTTCTAGACATGTTTCTTTTCATGAAACCATTCTTACCTATCACACTGATTCATCATCCACCACTTTGCACTGGGAGTATTTTTCCCCTATTCCTGTTTCCTCAGATTCTCAGTCTTCTATTCCTGATACTCCCATTTGTCCCCCTACCATCATTGATGATATTCCCACACCTGATATATCATCTCCTACTGCTCCATCACCTATTATTACTTCCCCTAGATGTTCCACTAGAATCATAAATCCACCATCTCATCTCCAAATTTTTTTTTGCAATAATATTCATTCCTCCACATATTCCTTACCTCACTATCTTTCTTATGATAATATTTCTGCTGATCATTCTTCTTTTATTTCTGATTTTCATGCAAATACTTAACCAACTACCTATGTTGAGGCAAGCAAGCATGATTGTTGGAATCAAGCAATGCAAGTTGAGTTATTGGCTCTTGAGAAGTCGGGTACCTGGGATATTGTGAATTTGCCATCTCATGCTAAGCCTATTGGTTGCAGATGGATATACAAGGTTAAACCTCATGTAAATGGTTCCATAGAGAGATATAAGGCACTATTAGTTGCTAAAGGCTATACTCAAATTGATGGGCTTGATTATTTTGACACATTCTCACCTGTAGCAAAGCTCGCTACTGTTAGATTAGTAATGGCCTTAGCTTCCATCAACAATTGGTATTTACATCAACTTGATGTGAATGATGCCTTTTTGCATGGAGAATTAGAAGAAGATGTGTACATGATTGTCCCTCCAGGCATTAAAACCACCAAACCTAATCAAGTTTGTAAATTTAAGAAATCTCTTTATGGATTGAAGCAAGCCAGTAGGAAATGGTATAAGAAACTTACCTATGTGCTTACTCAACAACACTATACTCAAGCTACATCTGACCATTCCTTGTTTATCAAGAAAACATCAGATTCATTCATTGTGCTTCTGGTTTATGTTGATGATATAATTCTAGCTGGTGATTCTCTTCATGAATTTCAACACCTCAACTCTATTTTGGATACATCTTTATAATTGAAGATTTAGGGCAGTTGAAATACTTCCTTGGTATTGAAGTTGCACATTCCAAACTTGGCATTTCCCAATGTCAAAGAAATT
>Ga0315915_1004229_pt1 | contig 18168 bp, 9 predicted proteins | sample MpolbnodulesMG_FD_207738 | JGI IMG/M metagenome (GOLD analysis project Ga0315915, IMG submission 207738) | Medicago polymorpha root nodule microbial communities from Los Angeles, California, United States - branched nodules | ecosystem: Host-associated > Plants > Roots > Nodule | place: USA...
TCCAGTTAAGTTGGCACCTTCAGGGTTTGTGCTTCTTAAAGACTTGCGTCCTACTGAGCCTGAAGTTCTTGCTATCACTGACACACCTGCATCTACCACATTAACTGCTGGCGGGTCAGGACCAGGATTGCAGAGTTCTTCATCAGCAATGGCTGTGTAGCATCTTTCCTTTGTGCAGTAGCTTTACTAATGAAATATTTTCCTGTCAACTGCATTTTGCAAGTGTTTGTATGTGTCAATCATGATTGTTTGTATAATGCTTCATTGTTGCATAATCTATGGTCTTAAACATTATTGCATAATCTATGTGTAAATCATTATTGCATCTTTTATCCCCTTCTTTATTTTGCTCAAGAAAATAGTCTCCTTTTTTAAAATCAAATTGCTTGGTTCCTCAAGTATCACTCGTTACAATTTTGGTCTCTACTCGGATTTTTTGCCACAAGCGTCATAAAATAGGGGAATCAAAAGTATAAATTAAGTCCTTAAACATTCATATAAATGTATTATTTGGACTGGCTTCAGTGTGATGAGCTGGATTGACATGATCAAATATACATGCATTAGGAAGTCAATCGTGCTTAAAAAACGATGCATGAGGATAAATGCCAGAAACTCTAACAGACCTATGGTCATCATGTTCTGAGAAAGGACGCATTAAGACAAAGGCATTTAGCTTGTCCTTGGCAATGCATTCTTTTACCTGATGGAAACTATTGGCAGCATCTTCGAGTTCCAACATGTCATTGCTCTTAAAAACAGTATATTTTCTCATAAGCAAGTTTGTGGCACAATGTTTGAATATCATCACAATAAGCCAGTTTATGTATCAATAATACAAGTAACTGAGATAACAATTCTAGATGAAATAATGAGGTTTTACCATGGAAAAGACCAATTGTATTGGAATAGCATTTCTTGCACAGCAAGTAAGCTACATAACAATCCCTATGGCAGAGGCTGCATGTCACAGAACCTAATGATGTAATAAATGGACATTTTTTGGGTTAATATAGTATGTTCCAATTGGTATCTTTCCTAAACGTGTTCCACTCTATACACTTACACCTTGTTTGGACAATCAATTTAATTAAGGGCTTCTATGCATTTATCATATAAGTGCATATATACGTCATTTCTATAATAAAAAGATAAAATAAAGTTAAATTGTTTCTTATAAACTATAAGTTGTTTTCATAAACTATACTGGAGTGTTTATGGAAATAAGCCGAAAACAATTTATGAACATATCATAAGTTGTTTCTATGAGCACTCCCAAACAATCTCAGAATGTCAATAGATAAGTTTAAATAAATCAATCCAAGTAGGTCTTTATATCTAAGAATCTAGCTTAAGACCGCATGCTTAACGGATATAAGTTGTTCCACCTTTGACTAAAGCTTTAGAGGTAGTTCTAAAACATCTTTAAATATTTTTTGCTACATATCTGAGTACGAAGTTTTCATTGTCACATAACAATGATTAATCTCTGTCGGAGAACCTGTGAAACATACAAGATGGATTCTCTCCTCTCAATCAGATTTTTTTTTCAAACGTACGAGTCAGGAATCAAACCTCTGACCACTTGCTTAAGGGTCTCAAATCCCTTACCACTTAGAATAATTCATCGTTGGTAAAAAATCTTTAATTTTTGTTTTCCCCATTTAGTACTTCAATGTGAATATAAATTTGATGCAAATATTTTTTTTTAAACCATTGTTTCTTCACATTTCCACCCATGTTGTTGTTTTATTCTAAGTTCTTTATAAACATGGCTAATGCCAATAATTCAGTGATGATACCATAGGGTAAGAGTAAAATATCAAATGTTTGTGAATTCAGACTTAAACTAGTACTTCATGGATTCAAATATAATTTATAGGAACAAGATTCTTAGTTTGTGTTTGGTTTTGTGGTGACAAAAAAATATTCTTTAAAATTGTTGTTGGTTGTACTTGAGTCAAATGTAAAATGATTTGTTTGAATAAAATTGATCAATGCATTTGATTGTGTCAATTTTAAAATGAAACATATGAATTAAAAAAAAAATTATTAATGAAATTTATAAATAAAAAAAAGACAAAGCACTGATTGTGTGTCAAATAAAAAGAAAGTCAACCAAAGAATTAAGTTTAAATGATCAATGAATTTCATCAAATGATAAATTATTAAAAAAAATTGACATCAATTCATAGATAAATAATTTTTTATTGGACTTTGTTTACCACTGGTACAAATTTGTAAGATTACAATTTCATATATTTATTTGTTGATAAAACTTTGGATAGGGTGTGAAGTGACATTCTTCAAAACCTACCAAACCAAACCAATTGCCACAGTTTTTCAATAAAAAATGGCCACACTATTTTCATCTTCATCTCTTCACTCAATTCGTCTCTCTTCTTCTACAATCCCTTCTTCCTCTGTTTCTTCACATTCCCTTCAATTCTGTACTTTTCCATGCCACCCTCGAATTTCACCTTTCAAAGCAATCTCAATCAAGAAGAACCGTTGCTTATTTGGGTCCAAAGCAGTGGAAGATGAAACACAACAAGAACAAGAACAAGAACAAGAACAAGTTGTTACTGATGTTGAACAACAGCAACAAACATCAGTAGTCTCGGAGCAACCACCTGTTGTTGTTCCAATTTCACCTTCAGATACTCTCACCATGCTCTTTCAGGTATAACACCATCGATTCTACTAGCACCTTTTTTGCAATGCCCTTGTGATTTTTTTTTTTAATATTTTGAAATGGCCCATGTGAAAATTCTGATTTTTGTGAAAAGCCCATTTGAAAAAAATTGATTTTTTGAAATGCCATGTGAAAAAAGATTGATTTTTTCAAAATCCCATGTGAAAAATTTGATTTTTTTGAAATGCCAATGTGAAAATTTGTGATTTTTAACATTGCCCATGTGAAGACAAAATGATTTTTTGCGATGTTCAATTGCCAATTTTTGTTCTTTGTTTGATGTTTAGAGTAAAGTTAAAGTCTTTTCTTGAAATTGAGGGTTCTAAGTTATGTGTGTCGTTATATGACATGGAATTAGAATAGTTATGAAATAGGTTAAACTGATTGAAGATATGGTGGTGGTTATTGTGGAATTTTTGTGTTGATGTGATGATTTTAAGATTGATGAAGGCTATGGTTGGCTTCCTTTACAGTTCACAATTTTAATTACTACTCTTAAAGTCTTAATCTATGAAGCGTGAATATAGATACTAGACATGACACGGACACATAGACATCGGTAATGTTTTAAGAAAATGAAAGTGATTGAATGTAACCACATACATCAGGGTCGTGTTGGTCTCCAATACTCACACATGTCGGACACTAGACACGCCTTCAATATGAAGTGTCGGTGTTACATAGCTCTTAATGGTCTCTTAATGTTCTAGTTGTGGAGTAGTAGGGTTTGGGATTGTAGAGTGAACTTAGAAAAGCAAATTAGGGAACCTAGTCTAATTAGTCTCGCAATGAGAATCGTACTGTCTTAGAAGGTGAAAATTAACACACAAATCTCTTAAGGATGCATTTCATCGGTCTAATTGTCCTTAGAGTGAATAATGTCGAGGAGTAATTTGAGCGATGAAATGCATATAGGACCTGTATGTGTAACTCTCATCTTTTAAATATTAATTCTGACTTACATTATATATTTTAGGCACATTATTGAGAGTTTACTCAATAAATTAACCCTAATATTCTACTATCATGAGCCTATGGGACAAGGCCTACACTGTTATTCTCACCAACCATTGTTTCACACGTCCATGTTCCAATGTAGATGAGTAACTTAATAAATGGACATTTTTTAGGGTAATAGATTGTATGCTCCCACTAGTATTCTTTCTGAAAGGCTTTTTTTTTTCCTGTTGAGAGTCCGACATTAGATAGGATATGGCCTGAAAATTTGTTTGTATTGTAGGTTTGAGTTAGGCTCAACCCAAATTCTAAGATGGTATCAGAGCCTACTCAAGATTCGTTGGTTCACCTAGTATCAAACCACTTGGGTCACACTCACACTCTAGATATCTAGTCTTGGGTGTGAGGGGTGTGTGTTGAGAGTCTCTCATTGGATGAAGTATGAGCTGAAACTGTGTTTATAAGTGGGAGGTATCCCTCACAGCCAGTTTTGTAGGGTTCAGTTAGACTCAACCCAAAGTCTTAGATTCTCCATACACTTGAATCACTTAAATCTAAGAATCAACCTTCAAATGGCATGCTTAAGGGATCTGAGATTCTTATACTCAGAACACGATATTTTTAAAATGATTGTGCAACTGTGTCTTCACCTAGACTTTACAATTTGCAAATTATATTACTTTCTTCAAATTAAACTAACTGTCTATTTTCAATGTTTGAAGGCAGAGGGAGTGTTGAATGAAACGGCTGTTCCACCTTTGACCAAAGCTTTAGAGGTAACTCTATAAACTTTCTTAATCTGTATTTCCCCTTGTTCAGTCACTTCAATGTGAATATAAATTTGATGCAAATAAATATTATCTTGTTCTGAGTTCTTTGATGGACATGTCTTGTTGCCTTTAATTCAGTGATGATGCTAGAGGGTAAGAGTAAGATACCAAATTTTTTATAGTTCAGAATCATTCTTGTACATCTTGGTTTCAAATATAATTTAAAAAAACACGATTCTTATTATAATTTAATTTAAAGGAACATGATTCTTATATCATATATTAGAGCATTCTGTCTTATATAATCCTGAGGGAGAGTATTTCTTTGTCCACAACAACAATAGCTGTTTTATCTAGCTATGTGTGTTTGTGATAATATAGGCACTGTATTTAGGATTTATAAATTGACGGCTTTTGATTGTAGTTATATTCCGTGAAAAAAATTGTTGGTCATTTCTTCGATTCTCTTCTTTTGTTGTTCTTTTTTTGGTTTGTTGATGCCGAATTTGAAGACTGTGTGGCTTAGTGACCCTAACACTTGCCTATTATCAATGCTCCATTACATATAATTTTTATTTTGTAGGAGACAGAGGGTGTTAAAAATTTGAAGGTTAATGTATTTGAGGGACTCGCAACTTTAGAGGTATGCTTTAACTTTAATACAATAGCTAATTGCCGTATGATGAAAATCAAACTCTTAAGCCATTGGTTTTTGATGATTGTTTACAAGGAGTTAACTTATTCGTTTGTTGCACCGTAATGTGATTGATATATTCAAGAATGATTCTTAATAACTAGGTTTAATTGCTTTTCTTATCCCACAAATTCGGACTATCTTCAAGTTTTTCTGTGTCAATCAAGTCCCTTTATTTTTAAAATTAAGCAAATCTAATCCTACTATCAATTTTCTTCTAATAAAACCCTCAATTCCCATTTTTTTTTAATCCAAATAATTGAGAGTTTGTGATGAATTTGAGATGAGATAATGACTTAAAAAGTAGCGGAAATTTGGTAAGATTTGAAGGACTTTTGCAGAATGTGAGACTAGGGTTTGAAGATATAAATCTTAAGATTTGGGTTTTATTTTGAGTGATTTTTTATGCTTTGGTTGATGAGTTTTGAACTGAAATAACTCAAACGATTTAATTGATTCAAATTATGAATATTCAGAGTGGGAAATGATAAATTTAAAGTTTTAAGCGAGATAAAAGTGATTGAAGGACCAACGGTAACAATAAAAGTTGGCCTCATAGTCAATAGCAGCCTGCTCTGGACACTACAATGGCACGACTTGCGGCCAAAAGTACAATTAATCCTGATAACTATCTTGTAACAGAAGTGATGAAACACATTTTACTCTTGTGATCAGTATAGAACTATATAATTTTAACATCTTGCTTTAGTTAAGCTTTTTATTATACAAGGAACAAGTGCTCATGAACTCCTGGAAGACAATTTAAGATGCGACATTTTATTAGCTTAAACATTATGCAATGGTTAATGACTTTTTGTGCTTATTATGTTCAGTTGGAAAAGCAGACAACAATCCAAGCTACAGGAGTGGCTTCTAGTCTGGTAGAAACCATACAAGGTTTAGGCTTCAAATTACAGACATTAAATCTCAGTTTTGATGATGAAGATGTTGCAGCAGTTGCCTAGACTAAATCTGTTGGTGTAAGAGTAAGATTAAGAACAACCTAAAAGAATGATTAGCATGTTCAAATTTTCCTGATTAAAGCCTACTGCACTCACTTTGGTTTGTATAGGCCTGATTAAGGGTATGAATTAATTTCTTTTTTGTATTAGAAGGGTGTTGAATATTGTTATTATTATCATTATTGTTATTTTTTTGTGAAAAAATCGAAATATGATATAAAAACCTTCATTTATTAAGAAATGATCTTTACATTGGCATTTTAAAGTCACCAGCCAATTTTTACATCTCACAGCAGAATAAACCTTTCACATATAAAGATTCATTAGTAAAAGCCTTATTCAATTTTCTTATCCTATATTTGGAAAACTACAAAAACATGGTAGCACAACACGTCTACTTGAAGTTCCAATTCTTAGCTTCCATAAAGATGTTCAAACCTAGTAATATCAACATTGTCAGTTGAACTGGGTCTTATAGACTCGACTCAGGATACTTTAAGATTGAAATATTTCGATAATCATTGTTCTGGGAGTAAAATAAATACAATCAGTTATTTCATCAATCCAAACATGTTTTAGAAGACTCTATTCATGTATGGACTAGAACTTTAACTAGTTGTAATTAATTACCAACCAACTCTTGCAAGTAATGTGCCCATCATTGTTTAAATTAGGCTAGTGGTACCATAGTTGATTGTTCCTAATATTTTGTATCTCCATACCAGTTATTGTTGAATGAGACCACAAAATTCAGATTTAATTATCATACCTACTAGTACTATAGTACGCACACTCGGCTCAAGGATTTGATCCAGTAAGATAGATTTTGGATCAGGAGATTTTAAGGCACTAATTTAAATTAAAATTTAAAGGAATGTAGTTTTACAACTAAACCAGAATTTAAATTTATGAAATATAATTGGCTTAGGCTCAATTATACACATTTTTTTTAATTAAATAGATATATATTTAGGGATATAAAATGTATTTTCAGTTTCCAAACAGAAGTCAACAATTAGTACTATGGCTTCACTGTCCTATCTTTTTGTGATCTTGCTTGCTGGCAATAGGGAATGGGTCAGCTCAAGGACCTTTTTTCTGAAAAAGTTATACCTTCATTTTATTTCCATGTGCTATGTTACTAAATAGATCGACCTAATCCAATTAAGAACAAAAAATTTCTTCCCCATAAGTATGGGGGAATCCTATGGTAACATTGTCAGCATACCAAATAAATGTTGGCAACTAGGCATCATAGGATTCGAATCAAAAAAAGAAAAGATCAAATTGGCCATTGGCATTGGGAGACAACTTATGCCAACCAAATAAATTGAAGATAATTGGATATTAAAAAATGAATTAAAATAAGAGTTAATACAAATACTAGTAATATAATTATAATGTATCCATCAATACGTAGTTAGTGTAAGGGTTAAAGTATCTGGACACTTTTTTTTTCTTTCATTACAAGTTAAGTCAAAAAACAGAAAAAAAAAAAAAAGAAATGAAGTTCAATTATCTTATCAATTGATTGAACCTAATAGTTAATGAACTTCGGTTAAGAACAAATCGACCAAAGTTCGTTACAATTGACATAATGTTTGACTAAATTTACGTAACTTTTGATCAAATTTTAGATTAATAGAACTTTCTTCTGTTGAAAACCACATTGTTGAAACTAAAAGAAATATTCAATATTATCTTTGATAACCTTAATTAATTGGTAGTATTACCAACTTCTTTAAAGTTGTACGTTAAATAGTACTATATTGTCAGCTTCTATTTAGTTGTTTTCTTATTGGACCTTTCTATTAAGTTGTTATAATGTTTTATTTTCACAAGTTGTTTTATATTTTCTTTTTATAAGGCAAGTTGTTACCATATTAAATAGAACACAACTGAGATTTTGCTATCGAAACAATATCATATTCTTTAATTAATTAACTATCTAGCTGGTTAGAGATATGAGATTATGCTTATTTGTAGAATATATAAGACAATTAAAAATATTATATAAAAAATATGGTTATTAATACAAAAATTAAAACTATAGATAAAGTAAAACATAATATTAGTGTATTTGAAGAAGTTGTCTTAAAAATTATCGTAAAATGATTGTACAAATATCATTTATGTATCAATTATTTATTTAACTAAATTTTTGCTAAATCTAACTGCTACGACATGTCCATGGACCATTCAATTATTCTAGCTCAGTCATGGACATTACACATGAAATCACATGAACTATACCTTAAATTAGAAATTAATTTCTCTTTCACAAAGAGAGAGAAGAAATGTAACACATCTTATTTGAGAAATGTGAGAACAATTACCAAGTGTTTATTGAGCAAGGAGCAATTAACAGTTAACGTGTCTTCTACTTCAAGTTTCAAATTTGTCTGCTATAATGGTATTGCAAAGTAATATATCTTTAATGTTTTACAGTTTATTACATTAAAAGATATCAAAATCAGTATGTTATATTACTAATGTTCGCTATAATTAATATTTCTTTTTATATCGGGTCTAATCATCCTTGTAAAATCGATTTGTAAAGTGAGAGATGCATATCTTTAGAAACTCTTATTAGACTATATTCTAGTCTCTAGCTGACAGAAGCTCAACGTACAAACTATGGAATTTGAATTTTTCATAATACACCACAACACACCTTACACTACTAAGTTTGATGCGTTGATATAAATGATGGATGAACCAGAACAATAAACTCGGATACCATATTAGATATTTATATTTGATCTTTCTCATCCTTACAAAATCAACTCGTAAAGTGAAGGATCTTTCTCTCTACTCTTATTTGACTCTGTGTATGTTTAGTTACCACTTCTGGAGGAGACAAAATTGTCTTTGGAGATTCTTACAAGTTTGGTTGTTTTTTAATATAATTAATTTTACTTAAAACAAAAATTTGTAACTTATAATTTTAGAATTGATTCTTACACACAAATTTATTATTCGACACACTTATACATTAATGTATCAAACATAAATCATTTGACATATAACTCACTTTTAGTCTGAATCAAGTTATTCAAAATCAATTCACTTGAAATAAATTTTTGTCATTGCAGACCCAAACAAACACTTTATCTTCATACAACGAGGAACTTTAATCTTATGAGTTAAGTTAAAACTTATGAACTTTAACCTTTAATTTTTAATAAGTGTCATGACACATTTGTTATGAAATAATTTTTTATTTTGAAATCTAAATGATAATAGAGTTATGTTATTTGAATAACTATTTAAATGACAATTTATAAGACAATCATAAATTTACATAAAAGTAAATATTAACACAAAAATTAAAGTAATAGAAAAAGAAAGTAAAAAATAAAAATATGATGTAGAAATATCATTTCTGATGTTAATAATGTGTAGGGAGAAATATGTGTTTGTACTTTGTTTTTGTCATCATCCTTTAGCTGACAGATGCTCCACGTACAAACTATGGAAGAAACTTACGCAAGCTAACAACAACTTGTAGATGCAATGCACAAAGATCAAGAAGACTCCATTGTGTGATGATAATTGCGATCTCTGCAATCCATTTGATGCTGTTTTCTCGTCATAAAGTTGACTTAAAAATATGACAAATTAAAATGGTAAATTCACCAGTAAGATGACAGCCTCGTTTTGGCCCCTGTGCCTCCATTTTTAGTCACTTCCATTTTCCACTTACCAGCTAGCTATGAGCTGTGAACACACACTTGCAACTTGCCACTATAGTGTAGTGTACTAGATTCAAATTTAATAGTATATGTTTGACACGATGAAGTTTGTCGAAATCACGATGATTCAACGTGATTTCGACAAATTTATCATGATGTTAAACATCATCGTGATCAAGTTTGTATGATGATTATATCGTCATGCTTTCTCTAACCACATTTGAACCTTAAGATCATCTATAATGGATGGTCTTAATCTTTTAAGACTCGATACTTATTAGATATCTTTATTAAAGAATTTTTTTTTGATGTTCTACAAAACTCAGGGTTTCACTTGAGACCTCATTCTTAAGGTCTCATTTAAGACCTTATTCTTAAGTGAGACTTATACTTTTTAATTTTAAAAAATTGATATGTAATGATATAAAATTATTGATAGTTGATTTGTTGATCCCATTTAAGAAATTTGTATGAGATGCTGGGTTGGAGGGATTAAGTGTTCATAAAATATTACTATTAAAAAATTATAAATGAATGATATCTACACGTGAGACCCATTTAAATACCCAAATAAAGGTCTTTATTATGAATGGTCTAAAAATTGCTTGTAAGCTTCGTACACTACCAAACTTAGTTAAACATTTTGTTACAAAGAAAGATTGCCTAATCTATATCTTAAACCAAATTGAACTAGATGATGCATATTTATAGAAATAAAATTGGACTAGATAATTACCATAGCCACTTTTAACTAGACCATACCTTGATCCAATACATCAATTAATCCTTGACTCGTGAGTTTGTCAAACCAATGTGCCTTAGTCAAAAAAACATGTCATTGATTCTAAGATCTAACATGCATCTAATGTACGGTCCAATTCTAATTAAAAAAGATAAACCTTGTGTTCAACACAATTTAATGTCAATAGCATAATACATAGATTAGTGGCAACACATACTCTTATGAGAAACTAGATATAATAGTTTAGTAGACACAATGTTAAAGAGGCACGTGGGTAGAAGCTGTATACACCTAAACAATTTCTTCTTGTACTTTTATTTTTTTATGAGATATTTCATCTTGTACTTTGTACATTACATTATTAATATTAATTTAATGTACCTAACCTTTTATTTTTCTTTCTCTCGACCCATCCTTGACCTCTATATAATTGAAAGACTAGTAGTTGCTTCGAGTAACACTCACTAGATAGCTCTTTACACTTCTTCCATACTTTCTTGTCCATGCTTCAAAAAATGGTTTCAAAATCCATTTTTCTTATAGGCATTTTTCTTGTGCTGGCCACTAAGGTATAATCTTTACTCTACTTTTCACTTACTCATCATTTGAACATATATAACTACTTAGAAGGTGGATTTTTTTATTTATTTCATGATTAAGAGTTAAAAAGTTTTTTCATTTGAACATACCAAATATTTTTCTTGATTTAGTGTTTTATTTAGCTTGAATATTACACACTAATGTTAATATAATATATCTTTATGTGCAGGTTTATTCTTATGATGAAGATCTCAAGATTGTGGTATGTTTTCAAAACTTATAAAATATTCCCCTTTCTATTTTTGTTTGATTCCCTTTAAACATCTTTATCAGAAAGTTCTTTCTTATATGGTATTGTCACTATCTAGATTTTTTTTATTATAAATAATATTAAACATTAATAGTCTAGCTTATTATGCATTTCATTTCATTTTCTAAGAAAATCGTTATTGCATTTCCTTTATTAAAAAACAGATCAACAACTATGTTTTTCTAGTTTTGTCCTCTTGTTTTAATTTTAAGTTAGAGAAAAGAGAAATTAGGTTAAAATCAAAAACTAAAAAGACTAATAGGGAGATATAAAAAAGAGTAATTAACACTATTAAAAATATAACACACTATTTATTTTTTTAAGGAAAAGAATAGAACACACCATTATTACTCTATATATAATGTACATTTGATATATTACCTACCATACTGCTTCTACTTTTTTTTTTATAAGAAAATTAGTAGTTGGTTTTCCTACATTTCCCTTTTTTAAGAAAATTAGGCAGAGACATAAATTAGCATCTATAGATTCACCATGATACTATCATTTTGTCAAACTCACCAAAATGTAACCCTTCATATTTTGATCCAAGACATAAATATACAATGAATACATCTATAATAACACCATGATTTTACTATAAATGAGACATTAAAAATACAATAGATGAAACATGTTACCGTGATTTTGTCAAATTCACTCTATACATTTGGTGCAGGTGAACTATGCAACTCCTACAGCTCCACCAAGTCCTATAGTAACACCACCTTCTCCGGTGAAGGCACCACCAACACCAGTGAAATCACCACCTTATCAATCACCACCAGTGAAACCAACACCACCTATTGTAAAAGCACCTTCTCCTCCTCTAGTGAAACCAACTCCACCTATTGTGAAATCACCTCCTTCTCCTCCTTTGGTGAAAACACCTCCTTATCAATCACCACCTATAGTGAAGGCACCACCAACTTCTCCACCTATTGTGAAAACACCTCCTTATCAATCACCACCAATAGTGAAACCACCAGTTGCTCCATCTCCACCACCTACTCCAATAGTCAAATCATGGAAGGGTAAGTCAATTTCCATTTCTATGTCTTTGATATGTAACATTTTAATAGTTCATAGGTTATACTAATGTTTCACAATATAATAGTTTTAAAATTTAGAACCATACTTAACCACTAAAATTTTAGTTTAAATATTTATATAAAAAGATATGATTAGATGTTTGGCATAAAACTTTTTTGCACTTTTTTTTTTACTAGAGAGGACCACATGCCTAACTTTTTTACTCTATTTGTACATAGTAATTAAATTCTAATACATGTACATATATTCAATTGAATTTACATTTTATTTATTATATGATCAAGTATATTAAATTCACATATATATACTGCGGTAACATGTTAGTGAGAAGTAGTGATTAATTAATCTTGGATTGTTGATGTTTATTAATGATTAATTGCTGAAACTTGTAATTTTATTTTGTGGGCAGATTGCATTCCACTATGTGGTTATAGGTGCCAAAAACATTCTAGGCAGAACACATGCATAAGAGCATGCATGACTTGTTGTGACCGGTGCAAGTGTGTTCCTCCAGGAACTTATGGTAACAGAGAAAAATGTGGCAAGTGCTATACTGATATGTTGACTCATGGGAATAGACCTAAGTGTCCATAGATACATATATAAGCACCTATATGTAATAGTTTCTAAGCTTATGTAATAGTAATTATGCTTAAGTTACTAATATGTTGTTAATCAATTATTACAAGTTCAACACTGGTTGTGTTGTCTATGTAATATGAATATGCTCTTGTGGTCCAAGAATTTTGAATTTATATTGAAATTAAATGGTATTGTCATGGAAGTATATTTTGCTATTGGAAATTCAGGAGTACAATTATTATGATATGAACATGACATTGATAAATTTGATTTTCATTTTTGGAAAGTAGGAACATCTTTTTTATATTCTTGTTTTGTCCTTATGATGGCATGGATTGATCCATGGGGGTCACCTATATAAATTATGACATCTACCTTTGTCAGGTTGCCTTCAATAAAGTCACCCAATAAATTGGAAAACAAGTTGTTTTTCACATCTTGACTACAAGGTTAAAGGAATCCTAAAGATAGGACCTAGTTGGTGCATTGTACGACACGTTTAGGAGTATGTATTTTACAGAAAAAAACAAAGCCATTTGGAAAATGTTGCATGATTGGATGAGCAACCAAGTTGATAAAATATGATAACTATGATTTTGATAAAATTACAACAAGGGTAATTTAGTAAAAGTATTCAACATCCACTTTTTTTATGTGATGTGAAACTTTTAACCCACGCTTGTTAGACAACAATCTTCCTTTTAAGTATAAACCCAACCAAGCATGCCATAGTTCCGACTCAATGCACTAAAGCAAACTCGACAATAAAAAGCAAGGTTATGTAACATAGTAGTGGCAATTGAGTCTTCATATTGCTTTGCTGAAAGTGGCGGCAATTTCGTTCCCTCCAAATTACCCACGTAGAAGTTAGCCAAATCACTTTAAGTAATGATCGATCATTTTTTGAGAAACCTCTAAGATTAATAAAGTGAAAAGGATGATCGATTAAAAGTAAATGACTCGTTGAATGAACCTCTATCTATTGTTGGACCAACACTTTAATAGATCCAAATAAATCGCACCCCACAAACAAACGATGAACACTTTTCTATGAGCCACAAACTACAAACACTTACACGTGCAAGAATTTTGTTGAATTACTCCTTGCTGAACCGGTATCACCTAGCATGGAACTTATTCCAAACAAAATTTTCTCCATCCCTGATGTTTGAGCTTTTTTTTTTGGTTCATCTCTTTTCAATACAGACCAATTTGACTTCAGTACCAGAAGGCCCATATAGTTACTAAAATCAGCATGTAATGTCTGCAAATTGAAGTTAAAATAATTGTAGTTCAACACACATGACATATACACTGTTCGATCATTATTATAAACAAAAATATATTTTTTAGATTATTCAATAAATAATCTATGTGACTCATATAGTTACATATATGCACTTGGTGATTTTGTGTTTGATGACTTTGTCTCTATCTTTCTCCCAACTAATAATTATCTCTCATCAAAATAATTTATTTTAAGGCTTAACTGAACAGTAAATCCCTTAACTTAATTCTTTTTTCTTTAAATTGGTCTCATAACTATTAAAATTTTCATTTTGGTCATTTATTTGTGTTACGGTCAATTTGATCATATTTTGTTAAATTTAACTCGCTTAAAAAGGAGACAGTTAAATAAAGGAGGTCTATCATATTCAACAGTGTATCACAAACATCCAATTTGTTCTATTTTTCTTCATCTTCTTCTTCATAGAAATATTTATCAATCTTCATCATCTTCATAAAAAAAAACCTAATTTTTTTTCTTCTAAAAAGTATCATTTCAACTTCAATAAAAATCACATAATCAAACCCTTAAATCTATAATTAACACCACCACCACCATCTAACTCTCAATCAAAATTCACCATTTTGAAAGAAGGTGAAATATATGATTAAATGGGTGTTAATTTTGATTGTGAGTTAGATGATGTTGGTGGTGTTAATTCTAGATTTAAGAGTTTGATTATGTGATTTTTATTAAAGTTGAAATGATACTTTTTGAAAGAAAAACAATTGGGTTTTTTATGAAGATAATGAATATTGATGAATGTTCTATGAAGATGAAGAAAAATAATAGGATAAATTAGGGTGTTGGTGATACATTGTTAAATCTGATAGATCTTATTTATCCAACTGTCTTCTTTATAAGGGAGTTGAAATTAATGAAATATGATCAAATTGACCGATCAAAACACAAATAAAGGTCCAAATTGAAATTTTTAATAGTAATGTGACCAATTTCAAAAAAGAATTAAGTTAAAGGACATTGTATTCAATTAAGCCTTATTTTAATTATTCATCTATCATTCTCTCATATAAAATACACTAAAGTCACCAAAGTTATCAAATCTCAAAGTCACCCAAGTATTTTCCCTATATTTACTAAATGTATCTAAAATATGTTTTTGCTTATAATAATGACTAGAGTGTCTACATCATTAAATATGTGTAATTATTTAACTAACCGTGACTACGATGCCCTATATTTGAGAGAACTACTCTCTCCCTTCCAAAATAATAGTTTTTAAGGTTCTTGCCGTATATTTGTATCCACCAAGCAAATTCATGTTCAAGTTCTTCATAAAATTCTTCTGCAAGTTTCAGAGTTATCTCTCTTCATGGATTCATTGATATATAACAAAAACAAAAAAATGGTTACTTAGGTTAAAGGAATCTGGTGTATAAAATTGAAAAATCATAGAAGAAAATAATGTACTCATTGGATAATCCTAATAACTCAAATATATATATATATATATATATAAAGGAAAAATAAGTGTTATAATCAGATAGGTTTCTACAATATCAGGGTCACAACCTCTTTAACTAAGCCATACCTTGATTGAAATATAGCCATTGTTAGGAGCTTTTGCCAAAGGACATTGCATGAATTCTATCATGGATCTAATGTATGGTCCAATTCTAATAGCATAGTATATAGATTAGTGGCAACACATACTCTCATGAGAAACTAGCTATACAAGTTTATTCTTGTACTTTGTACATTACATTATTGATTTAATTTACCTAACATTTTTTTCTCCTACCCAGCTTGACCTCTATATATACAAGGTCCAATATTTGTTTCAAGTACACTCACAGATTGATCTATATATACAAGGTCTAATATTTGTTTCATCCTTTCTTGACCATGCTCAAGAAAATGGCCTCCAAATTCATTCTTCTTCTATGCATTTTTCTTGTGGTGGCAAACAATGTATAATCTTTATTCTACTTCTCACTTTCTTGATTAAGTGTTTTTTCACTTGAACATACCAAAAATTCCTTCATTAAGTGTTTTATTTAGCCTGAATAATACCTTTATTTAATTTTTAATATAAATATATTTTGGTGCGCAGGTTTTTTCATTTGATGAAGATCTCAAAATTAAGGTCTTTTATAGCTTAACCAAAATCTTGCTATTTTTCATTTTGATTTTATTACTTGCATGGAACGTACATTGATATTTTAAAATTATAAATAAAATATGATTTTCCAAAGTAAATTTGATCTAATTAAGTAGACTTGTATTTGCATGAATACACCACAATTTGAGCAAAAATTATACTTAAATTTCACCAAAATTACTAAATGACAATGATTTTGCTAAAGTCATTATCAATTTAAGCATTCACATAATGTTAGATGGTAGCATTTTTCTTGTTAAAAACAAGTTTGAAAAATTAAAAATATTTGATGCAGGTGAACTATGCAAAACCTTCAGCTCCTACTGCTGTAATTCCAATAATAACCGTTCCACCTTCTCCACCAGCCAAAACACCAACTCAGTCCCCAGCACCACCACCAACTTCAAAGACAAAGCCAACTCCAATAGTCAAATCATGGAAGGGTAAGTAAGTTTTAAGGACTGAAAAATATTTTACTTTTTCAAAATCAATTTTTTTCCCATTATACCAGTGAGATGTTATGAAACACAAAGATTCCTCGGATTATGAAAGTCCTAGTGTTGGCTATGTATCAACTTATCATGTTTGACACCGACACGAAAATGATATGTATATATAGTTACATTGAATTATGTTATTTTCTTAAATTATTATTGATGTTGATGTGTTTGTGTCGTATCTGGTGTCCGTGTCTGTGTTTCGTACGTCAGATGTGATGAAATTAATGATTATTGGAAAGAAAAAAAATTAGACATGATTATTAATTGATACTTGTATAATTATTTTGTGGGCAGATTGCATTCCACTATGTATTTATAGGTGCAAATTGCATTTGAGGAAGATGTCATGTATAACAGCATGCATGACATGTTGTGATCGCTGCAAATGTGTCCCTCTTGATCAAACTTATGGTAACAGGGATAAATGTGGCAAATGCTATACTGATATGCTAACTCACCATGACAAAGTCAAGTGTCCATAGATACACACTCAACTATATCTAGTGGTTCCTATAGGTTTAATTGTGGAATAATATTTATACTTGAATTTTTATAAGATTTACAATTGCTGGTTTAATAAATAAATTATTGATCAGCATTACATTTTGTTTTTTTGAGAGACCATTACATTGTGTTGTCTATGTAATATGATCCGTGCGGTCCAAGAGTTATAAATTTATAATGAAATTAAATGGTATTGACATTGAAGTATATATATTTTGTTATTGGAAATTCAGGACTATAATTAATATGAGCATGACCTTGATAAATTTAATTCTCATTTGTGATGCATATAAATTATGTCATCTACCTTTATCAGTTTTCCTTCAATAAAGACCACTCAATCAATTGGAAAACCATTTTTTCTATCTTTCAAATGTTGACCTAAGTAGTGCAATATACTACGAGTTTTAGTTAGATGATTTTGAGTTTGGTGTACTAAAGAACACCAAACATGAATTATGAATGATTAAAGAGGAGTAAGTCATAGGAACCTTTTCGTGTACTTCATAACAAATAACCACTAAAGAAAAAGAAAACTACAAAAGAGGTGATGCGTGTGTCTATATATATACATATAGTTCATATATCCAAATTAACAGCAACCTTCTTTCAATAATCTAGTGGCATTTAGTTCATACAAATTTAACGAGGTTTTCTTCTCAATTATACATATAGCTACAAAAGTATCTTTCGGATGAAGTGTTCCACCACCTTCGTTCCCATAATAGTAATATCTAAAAAAAATTAGACAAAA
>Ga0315915_1004231_pt1 | contig 18166 bp, 13 predicted proteins | sample MpolbnodulesMG_FD_207738 | JGI IMG/M metagenome (GOLD analysis project Ga0315915, IMG submission 207738) | Medicago polymorpha root nodule microbial communities from Los Angeles, California, United States - branched nodules | ecosystem: Host-associated > Plants > Roots > Nodule | place: USA...
AGATAGGTAAAGCATAAAATGATTAAAATCAATTATCTCTCAGCTTTTTCCTGAATAACTTGCAAAACAAGTTATAAAAGTGCCATAAATCGTTATTAGAATTACTACTTCCTGGCACTTATCAAACTCTCCCCAACTTAGCTCTTTGTTTGTCCTCAAACAAAAGATTTGAAAACTAAACAAACTTAAGACAAGACACTACTACAACAAGGTTTTGGGAAAACTTTTTCTTTTCAGATGAATGATTCAAAGTGAATGCGCTAGCAAGTCTGAAGTTTCCGAGTAACCTGGAGTTCCACTGCAAATATGAAATGAGTCCTAAGCACAAAGGTCATGTCAAAAAGTTCAAGTCAATAATATACTCATTCACGAACCACACCTAACACACTTCTTTGTAAGTAGATAACAACAATGAAATCAATGAGTGAGGGTTATGAAACACACATCCAGTAATCAGGTTAACATCCAGATCAAGTTAAGGAAGAAAAAAAACACAAGATTCAATAAATGTTATTTACAAGATTCACTCATTTATCCTTTTCGTTTTTAAAAATGTTGAATTTGTGTTGTTTTTAATGTATTTCATCAATTTAAATGAATTACTATCATTTTTCATTAGTAAAAACGAAAATACAATAATATTTACTTTTTATGATAAATCAATGTCAAGCCCTTATAGCTCAGTGGTAGAGCGCCAGTCTTGTAAACTGAAGGTCCGTAGTTCGATCCTGCGTGAGGGCAATTCTCTTTACAAAGATTTGTTTGGTCGCGGGCTTTGATTTGATTTTTTGAAATAGGTGGGGATATTGCCTTTTATTATTAGACACATTCTTTTTCACCTATTAATTTCTCGCGTACCCTATGTAGTTCGGATCTTAGAATCCGAACGACATAAACCTTTAAAACACATTAAAACATTTTAGATTTTAGAATCCAAATAGTGCGTGCGGAAAACTCATAGATTTGAAAGAAAAGAAAAAATAATCTTATTATTACTCATGTTTTTCAGTCTTATTATTACTCATCTTTTTCGTGAAGGTAATCGTTATGCTAATCGGAATGAAACTCGGTTTTCTTATCAATGGGGTGTAATGGTGCTATTTATATACAGTTTTATCTATAACTATTAAATTCCATTTTAAAATTGCAATACCTTTCCCCTTACAAAAGAACATATTGCTAAGTATATCTAAAAAGAATATATCCAGTGCATCATCACTGATGCGATGTAAATGTTCAACTAAGTAAAGACGGTTTAACTCTCTTTGTCCCGCACATGCACGTACTTTTCTATGGCATTTTGCACATTATCACGTGTTTTACAATTCCTAACATCCAACTCCTTAAACCTTAAGAAAACAAATATATATTATTATTTTACTAGAAACCAAATTTTGGTATATCACATATTTATCTAAATTCATTTTAGTCTAAAAAAATATTAGTTTCTCTATTATAAAGATTTAAAATTACTTTGAGTATTATTTTTTATTATAAATTGAATTGAGTAATAAACAAATTATCAATGATGAAATTCGATTTTAGTCTTTTTTTTCTTTTTTCTTGAGAGTCTTTATGAAAACTGGGTCAAATGGTGGTTTTTGTTGGAATGATGTTTTGATTCAAGTTTTATATGGATTTGAGCACATTTTCATGTTCATGAACGTTTAGACAAACTTTGGGGACAAATTTAGGCTTAGGGGATTCAAAATTGGGATTTTGGGGGTGAAAATGAAGTTTTTCCCGAGAGCTGCCTGTCTAAGCTCGCCATGATGAGTGATTTGGTGGCCATGGCGAGTTGCACAGTGCAACAACTTTTTGTCATTTTAGGTCTTTGGGGTGGATCCGAACCATTTCAAACTAATTCTTTTGATGTAATTAAATGTAACTGAACTTTCTAAACCTATGTAAACATCAATTGAATTGATTTGAACTTGGTTTGATGAATTGTACCTCAAACTTTTGAAAAATGTACAAGATGTTGATTTTTCCGAAACTCGTTTTCTCGAAGCAAAAAGGTAGAGTTAAGGTTGTATATTGATTTCTAAAAATGGTTGTGATTGGTTTAATTGAGCTTTAGCTGGTTTTGCTTTGAAAATGGTATTTTTTTGGAAAAGTGATAAAGAGAGACGGACTTTGTGTTTTTCTATGATTCTGTTGTAATTAGCCGGTGAAACGCACATGTATACTCTACTGCACTCATATATGGTTTGGGTGTATACATAGTTGAGGCATTGGATCTTGTTTGCTTGGTCTTGATTTATTTGTTTCAATTATTTTAAAGTTGTAAAATGAGAGATGAACTTTGTCGAAAATAATCTTTAAGATCAAATACTTGGCAAATCTTTTGTGGATAGTTTGATATGATTATATGAAGATATGTGAATGATTGTTAGATGTTTAATATGATGTTTATCATAATGCGTTGTATTTTCTCCTTTACTTGAATTGTGAGAAATTGTATGAAGTTGTTGTGATGTTGGTTGATAGTTGTGATAATGATTATATAAATGATAATGTGGTGATGACTCTTATTTGAATTGTGGCTTGTTGAATGTGTGGACGTAAATACTGGATAATGCAACTGTTGTTGAGCTAATCAATGTAAATGGATGTGAACTTTTACATTGTTGTTGTTGGATGTATATGTAAGGTGATTTAGCATTATCGATTCTTTGCTTGTATGTCCATGCATCATAGTCATATTGAATCATATGTGTAATGTAAAATGGAGGTGTACTTTTACATTGTTGAATTGTAAGAGGGGGTGTATCTTACATATGATGTTTTTGTTGCATCATGAGGTGACGACCTTTGTTGTTGATGTCGGTACCGCATGCATCTAGAAGAGTCTAAAACATTGCATGCACTCAAATGGTTGATGAATTGTGTTATAATTGAATATGTGACTTGGTGAATTTATGCATTGGTGAAACTTGTTGAATGTTGTGATTATATGGATTGGTGTATATATACATAGGTGGACTTTGTTGATGGTTGCGAATGATTGAACTGCGTTCTAATTGCATGCCTTACTTGCTTGTGCTTATACACTTGGTGAATCTATTTGATGATAATTATTTGAATAATTTGAAGTTGAATTATCCATTACGTAATTGATTTGAAATACTTATCTTTGCGTAATTGTTTATGTTGATTATGAATGATGTGAAGCTAACCCCTAGTGGTTTTAACCGCCTACCTGTTTGTATAAATGGGTAGACAGAGTGCAGAAGTAGTTTTTCTTGTTCGGTGAGTTGCTCGAGGATAGCGGAAGCTTCCTCTATTTATCTGTTTCGGTGTCTTAGATTAGGCTCTGATCTAGGATATTAGTCGTTATCTCTATTTCGGATTTTTATTGATGTTGTTGAGAATTTTACCCTTATATCGGGATTTGGAGATTTTATATATTGATGTATTTGGAGTTTATGACATGTATACTTGGAGATGTATGCTATATATCCGCTGCGTAGTTGTTTGGATTTTTATGCATGTTATATTTTTGGAGAACTTTTGTAGACATAACGTCTATTTCTTGAATAAATGTTTTATTCGCGTGTTTTATCGCTTTAATAGAAATATGGCGTTATAAGAAACACATGGGTTGGAAGAGAAATTATCAATTGACGAAAAAAGCCCAATAAAATCCATTTGGTTTTCAGACACAAAAAATCCAATAAAATCCACTTACCCATTAATACCTTCACCTCAACGTCTAAAAACCTCCAAACCCCGAGGACAAAAACGTAAACCTATTCATATCATCACCTACAAATACACCAAATAAATTGATGATGGCACAACACGTAAACCTATTCTCGTTTATGTGGCAAAACTAGAGAGAGATCACAACACAATAATGACAAATGAAAACCGCAGTGAAACCAGAGAGAGAGATCATAACACAAAAATGACAACCCGATTCAAGAACATGAAGAAGATGATGACACAAGAAGATGAACTTGAAGAAAATGATAGCAATGTTGGTGTGGTTTCAAGGAACAACTCAAGAGAAAATAAAGTTGTTGCTGATAAGGTTGTTTTGCCTTGGGAACAAAGAGAGTATATTAGGTTTATGAATGTGAGGCGTAAGAAAGATTTTATTTATTATGAAAGGGTTAATGGAAAATGGATGAACATTCTTGACAGTCTTGAGTTGCATACCGGTATCCTTAGTGCTGCTGAACAGAAGAGGATTGTTAACTATGTCTCTTCTTTACAAGAGATGGGGAGAAAGGAAGAGTTCAAAGGTTTCTGATTTTCATCTCGAAACCTCTTATGTTGTTGTTAATTTGTTATGTATTTGTTGTTGGTTAATGATAATGATGCCTCTATGAGAGAAAAGTCCATGACTTTAGATTGTGATTGATTATGAGTTGTGTTACGTATTTTGTAAAAAGATTGTGCCCACAATTATGGCCGTAGAGATATTAAATATTGTAAACATTGATGAAGCGACCACAATTAGGGGTTTGCACCGATTTTTGAAACATTGGAATGACTCAGACTGACTTGTAATCAGTACATATGTCTTCCCACACAAAATTCTCCTCCAACATAGTCCAGTTTTTCATCAAAACCAATGAAATGTCTACCATGATGCAATAATCAATGTTTCCTTTGGTTTCATCTGAACAAAAACATAACAATCATACACACTACCAAACACCATTGAAAAGCATTAAACAACCCGACTTACACACAAATTGAACCCTAAGTGTTTTTATGGAAGAAAAAAAACAAGATTCAATAAATGTTGTTTACAATAAAGTAACATAAAAAATGTAACAAGTTATATATGGAAATATTAACATAATATTATACACATTATTCATATTTTAGAAGATGTTACACAAACACAACAACATCAAAAGAACTTAAAGGTGATGTGTTTCTTACCTTAAACAAGTTGAAGCAAGCTAAGTTCACTGGAGGACCTTAAACAAGTTGAAGCAAGCTAAGTTCACTGGAGGACATGGATGATCGGAGGTCATCGACAGCGACGATCAAAGGTCGAAGCTCAAAGACAAGTGATCAATTGGTTTACTTATAGGGTAATTCAAAGCCAAACTTTTGAGGGGGAAAATGACGTTATTTTCATTCTATATTACTTACATCAGATGTTTCCTTTAGCTTCATTTTAGTCATGTCTCTTTATATTCTCATGTTAACAGTAAACAACCAAGTACGCAACTAAATTGAAATTGTTTTTGGCCAGATTCGCGAAGTTGACATCCAATTAATGTTTTGGATGTGTATGACTAACATAACATACATTGGGGGAGTTTTTGATTCATTTAATTGATTAAGGGACTTGTCTGAAAGCGAGTAATCCTTTCAGGGAGCTAAATGGTTGTTTACTCGAGGAACAAGTATTGTTGTTATGGTGTTCGAATGACGAGGATATCACTACATCGATGCTAGTTGTTTATAATTGTCTTACGTTTATTTTATTATTTTTTGTTAACCCTCTTGTTCTCATGGAAAACGTATTCTTAATTTGGTGTTCGCCCGCATAATTAAACTCGAATTTTTATGAATAAAATAAATACATATAAATACATTTATCTTTAGATAACATGTTCGAACAATTTTTATAATGGGTGAACGTATATAAGATTTTACTCTTCCTTTAATTTACTCATTGCTAGTTGACGATAAAAGTGATGTCCCAAATTAATCAATTTCTAGATTGGATATTGAGTCTTCTCACATTAAATTAGGTACACAAGTCTTCTAATTTATATGTTATTCATCTACTCTTTTATCCAATATGAGACTTTAACTCAAATTTATAACATCAACAAAAAAATAACAAACATATCATAAACATTCTTCTTCAGGGTGAGTGTTGTTTCAGCTCTTTATGAACTTTCCAATTTGATGATACTTGTAATAACTCTTAGCTTCTACTCCCTTCGGTTTCAATTGTAAGCAAAAAAGTTCTTTTTAAATTAATTGAATAATTAGTGTATCTAGCATGTAGTAAATTGAAATGTTGTTTATAATTGAGACCGGATGGAGTAGTTTTTTAGAGAGAAAAACTTCTCATTCTCTTTGAATTCCTTCTTCTTCATTCATCTAAAAAAGGTGGTTTTGAGTTATATTTTTGTTTGGAATCACCCATCTCCACTAATTTCCCTCATTTAATCTAAAAAATAAGTAACTTCCACATAGATTTGGTTTTATTTTCCCATTATTTTTCTTCGTAATTTTGCCATTTAAGTGCAACGTTGTTCTGTCCATTATTTTGTGCGATGTTTCCCTTGTATTGTGGTGCTCGTTTGTTTGGGATTATATAACATCTCATTTTAATAATAAGAGTTTGAAATATTTTCATCTTAAATTGTAGTTTACTTCAAAAAGTTAGTTCAAAAAGTTCAAGTAAAATAAACTAGAATAACTTCTATTTCAAGAAACATTTACAAAATGTTGACAAATTACATAAGGAATATTTTTGGAAGATCCAATTTTTAATAAACCTAAAACTAGACTTTGATTTGCCTCTGATGATACTTCGAAATGGCATGTACATCAAAAGGGTGAAATTAACGTGGGGCGAGATATTAATTTTCACAGTGGACTTTCCAAAGTGGAATAAAACATAATCTTGTCTTTAAACAAGATTTTCAAATAAAACATACACATTGTAAAGAAAATGTAACAAACAATTCCACAATCCTCAGTTAATGATTCTCAATCAATATGTTCTTAAATATCCTTTTTATACTCTTCGTTATGATAGAGCTCACCTCATATACATAATACCTTATGATACTTATCAGGTGAAATTTACCACTTATGCATAAGAACATTCATACACAAAGGTATGTCTCAGTTACCAAACTCATTTTCATATTGAACATTATAAATTAATGGAGATATACAAAATTCACAATTTATGTAATAATTAACTTTACACAACTATTTCAATTCACCATACATTCTTAATCATTTCAATAGAATCCAAATTCTAAACTTAATTCATTTTGCAAAATTCTCCACATTAACTATATTATAATCTTACACATGTTCAATCTTTTAATCATAAATCAACCTACGCAACACTAATTTCGATTAGACCACAATCATGGGATACATCAATTTCGATCAACTATGAATTAAATCAACGACTTAGACGTCAATGTTACAAATCTCTAGCTATGAGTATTCTAGTCCTTTTGATTTTGTCATTTTTATAGACATTTTACCATTTTATACTACTAACTTGAATGACGTGAGATTTTTCACTCATGTATCCTTTTCGTTTTTAGAAACATTGAATTTGTGTTGTTTTAATGCATTTCATCAATTTAAATGAATTAATACCATTTTTCATTAGTAAAAAAGAAAATACAATAACTTTTACTTTTTTATGACAAAGCAATATCAAGCTCTTATAGCTCAGTGGTAGAGCGTCAGTCTTGTAAATTGAAGGTCCGTAGTTCAATCCTACGTGAGGGCATTTTTTTTTTTTTTACAAATATTTGTTAGGTCGTGGTCACGGATTTGGATCTAATTTTGGAAAATTATGAAATAGGTGGGGAGATTGCCTTTTATTATTACACACCTTCTTCTTCTTTCCACCTTATTGATTTATTGCAAAAACCTCCAAAACTTGTAGAGCGAAGGTCCGTAGTTCGATCCTGCGTGAGAACATTTCTTTTTATAAATATTTGTTTGGTCGTGGTCGTGGGCTTCGATCTCATTTTTGAAAATTAAGAAATAGGTGGGGGAGATAGCCTTTTATTATCAGACACCTTCTTTTCCGTCTTATTGATTTTTCGCAAAAACCTCCAAAAACACGTTAGAATATTTTGGATTTTAAAATTTAAATAGGACGTGTAAGAAACTCATAAGATCAGAAAATAACAATCGTGAAAGTAATCATTGTGCTGATAGGAATGGAGCTCTTGATTTTCTAATTAATGGGGGTTCCAATGGTGCAATTTATATACACTTTTATTAATAACTATTAAATTCCTTTTTAAAATTGCAATGCATTTCCCCTTAGAAAAGAACATATTGCTAAGCATATTTAAAAGGAATATGTTCAGTGCATCATCACTAATGTGATGTAGATGTTCATATAAGTAAGGACGGTTTGACTCTCTCTGTCCCGCACATGTACATACTTTTCTATGGCATATTGCACGGTATCACGCGTTTTACACTCACTAACTTGCAACTCCTTAAACCTTAAGAAAATAAAATATTTTCATTTTACTAGAAACTCAATTTTGGTATCTCACATATTTATCTAGATTCAATACAGTCTAAATTTTTTTATTAGTCTCTATTATAAAGATTTAAAATTAATTTTAGTATTATTTTTTATGGTAAATTGAATTGAGTCGTAAACAAATTATGGATGATGAAATTTGATTTTAGTCTTTTTTCTTTTTATAACAATATTCATACTTTATATTTGTTTATTTGTGTTTAGTCTTTTTCTTTTTTTTATCATTGAATGGTCGAGTTTAGTTTTATTTATGTTGAATTTTGGTTCAATCCAATGGTCCAACCCGCCAAATAAACACCATCAAAGTAAGGATAATTGAGTTTCCCTTCATTTTATGCTTTCCCGTTTACATTACGTATTTCCTGCTCTCCCCTTAATTATTTTCTTGATAATTGCCAAACAAATCACAAACGTTAAGAATTCGGTATGATCCAAAAATTGGTATGGATTGACTTGAACTATTTATTTATTTGATAATAAAAAAAGGAGTCAAAGTTCAAAAGAAAATAAATTACAAAGCTACACATGCACTTTTAGGCATGTAAGTCTCATATATGTCGCCAAAAAAAAAGACTCTGGAACTCTCTAAATGAAGATTCGCGAAAATGAACATTAAAAGAACCTCGCAAAAATGAACATTTTAACTTATCATTATGATTGAAGTCAAGATCCTCTTCATTTATGTCTTTCTCCATTTGTTCTATTTTGAGAGATAAATACACATAAAAAGTAAAAAATAATTAGTGATGGTGAGACCCACTCGATGCCAAGATCCACAATCTTTTTTGTGTGTATATCTTCTTAAATGACATTCTTCATTTATTTTTATAAATGTCATTCTCCATTATAATATCCATCATAGTTGACCCTCCCAAGGTCATCTTCTCCATCCAATGAAGTCACTCCACGTATCCTGGAAATTGTCTTCAATATCTTTAACCATCTTTGGAGTGACATAAATAGGGTCATTTGGGTGTTGAACACATTTTAAAATTACTTTGTTTCTCTAGGTCCACATGTGCCAACACACTGCCATGAAAGTCAAAATTTAATCTACGTCATGAGCTCCATAAAGATCATTGGTTATATTCATGAAGCATACAAGATAAAGAGAATTCATTAGAAATATAATTAGAAGAGATTGAACTTGGAAACAAATATTCTATAAAAGATAAATATCAACAGCAACTCATCCACAAAATGATTTAGATTCTATACGTTTCTTTCCAAGCACATGGCCTACCACTCCCCTCTATAGAGTGAATATGACGAAGCCAAAGGTATTTATTTCTACAACACTTGCTACAAAGGACTCTAGACAAACGATCCTTAAGATTTATGATAAGGTTCCATAGCATTTTTTTTGATAAGGAATGCCTCATTCATTTGACGGGGAACCCTGCTACTAAGACGTTTTTGTTAAAAAAATTGTAAGATAGTGTTTAACTCAAAAATTGTAATTGAACCACATAAGTAGTAGAAAATGTGTTTTTATCAAGCGGATAGACACTTTCAACGTAATTAAATGAAACAATTATTCTAATCGTGGACTAGTTTTGAATACATACACTAAGTTGTCATGATTGACTTTTGCAATTTGAGACAAATATATACGAGTGAAAAATATTTTATCCCATTATTTTTATATTAATGTGTTGTGTGCTTTAACGGCTTCAAGATAAACAGCTTGAATAAAATTGAATGTGAAAAAAAAAATATAGTCTATGTACTATAATAATTATTCTTTTATTTATTTATTTTGATGATATTAATAAAAATCTAATTATTTAGTCACAAACATTTGTTTGGTATAGAATTTTATAATAAACTTGTATTAGTATATTATAATTATTTTTAGGCTTAAATGCACTTTTGCCCCTTCAAATTTTACAAATTTGCGATTTTGACCCCTCTATTTTCAAAATAGCACATTTGGCCCCCCAAGTTTCAGTCCCTTTGCAAAACCATAGCCCCCCTTCATTTTGACTCGGTCACAGCTGACATGTCGCGTTTTTTTTCTTCCCGCATAGACTGCCTACATGGATTTTAGAATGAAAAAAAATCAAAAAAATTTCCCCTCAGGTGACCGTTGTACAACAATTCTTTTCTTCTTTCCAGTAAATCAATCTCTCTTCCCACTCCGTAACCATTTCTCCTTCATCCTTCTTCTTCACACACAAATCTGCATCCTCCTTCTTCACTCATAAATCTGGTTCATCCTTCTTCTTCTCAAACACCATTTTTCTTCTTCACACACAAATCTTCTTCTCAATCGATTTTCTCCCTTTTCACGGATTCAATCGATCTTCACACACAAATCCTCCTTTTCACTCAGCAACTTCTTCGAATCAGAACTCTTTGCAAGCCCCACCTTCGATTTTCCCTTTGCAGAACGTTTCGTCATCTTCAGTTAGCTTTGGGTTCAGAAACGATTGAGATGAGAATGAGTTTTGGTGTAAGGAGTTAACCCTAATCCCAATTCGATTTGGGTTTCTATTCTAGAATGGAATGGGTCACGTGAGATAACACACCATTTATGTATTTTTCTTTTAATTTTAATTCCAATAATAAGTGCTGGCAACATTTTAATTTTAATTATATCCACCATGGCAAAAAAAATAAAAAAACGCGACATGTCAGCTTTGACCGAGTCAAAATCAAGGGGGGCCATGGTTTTGCAAAGGGGCTGAAACTTGGGGGGCCAAATGTGCTATTTTGAAAATAAGGGGATCAAAAGTGCATTTAAGCCTTATTTTTATTAAGAATACATAAAAAAAAAATACTAAATTTAGCTAATTAACAAACACATATGTCAAAACCCATTGCAAAGAGTAAGTAATTAAATTCTTCGAAGACAAACAAATGAATTCAACAACTAGAAATCAAAAAACCTAAATTTTTGTTGATGCCCTACTCACATATGATATAACTTTAAACCATGACAAAAAAAAAAAAGTAAAGAGAGGCCACTCCACATAAAGAACATTAACCGTCTATCCTTTAAAAATTGTAAAGCTATGCCGTCTGCATAACAAATTTAGAAAGTTTCTCTTTGCCTCATCGGCCAGCTAAATATAGTATTTTTTTTTTTGGATTGCAAACAGCTTCTAGGCAAAATCATAATTTATATGCATGGGACAGTTTTTTTTTTCCTTCAATTGCAAATTTGACCTAAGATATCACGATTGGGTGATTTTAGTCTCTTGTATTTTTGTCATTTGTGATTTGATGGTACTCTCTTATTTTCTCTTGTATTTTTTTTAATTGGGATCTGAGAATGTACTCCTCTTTAAGGTAGTTCGATTCTTCTCGATGCCAATTTAAGTGAACTAATTTAGCTTTTTAAGGGTGGCATTATATATTACTCTAATACCTAACTTTAGTAGCCATCATAACTTTTCTTTAACATTAGTTTGTTTCCACGTCGAGACGCAAATAAACGAACGTCTAACCAAAAGCAAGAAATGTCGATTTTGAGCTTGACTCTAAAACAATGTGGGTTTTGAGCAATGTGGATTTTGAGCTTGACACTCGAGTAGTGGTAACCAAGTTCGAAATCCAAGGGAACGACGTGTCGGAACTTGAAGCTATCATCTATGACTGCAAACGTATATATAGTTAAACTCTTGTGTTGAGTTTATTATGAGACAAGTCAATTAGGAGACTCACTTGTTAGCAAAAGCGGCTATATTTTATGCTAGTTTTCATATTTTCTTTGATATCAGTGATGAAATTAAGCAAGTCTTTTTCCCCTAAAAATAAATAAACTATCACACTACTTTATTAATTTTTCTTTCACTCCATACATACTACTTTGGTTAAGGTTAATTCCTAAGATATTTCTAACAATGATAGGTAAGGTGATATAATACATATAGAACATTTTTTTGGTATAACGTGTAACATTACTTTTATTCATTAACAAAACTAAATTGAGGTTTCATCCGATCTGTTTTATTGTCCCACTATATAAACTATAAGGTCAACGAAACCTAAAATTTGTTTCTTATTGTTGGAATTATGGAATAAGCCATTTTTCAACCTTTTCACCCCTTCCTATCTTATGTATCCTTATATATGTCATCATCTAAATCATTATGACAAAAAGTTCAATTTCTAGAATCTAAACCATCCAAATGTCACTTGAGAAATAACATAACTTATTTATTTCATTGTTTTATGATCCAACCAAGGCATGAATCATTGGCATGTCCATCAGAACCGTTCTAGTCTTCTTTAACATAGGAACCTCCAAACACAACCCTCCAAATCAAATAAATTAGTAGTAGTTATTGAAAACATTAGTTAACTACAAAATATTTAAACAAATAGTGTTAGCAAATTATGCAAATTCATTGTGAGTGTTTTAGTTTACCTTTGACTCATTAAATCATCACCAACTTCATTGCATTATTTCCACTTTTGTATGTTTTAGAGTGTGATCAAATTTTGCCATAAAAATAGTTCAAGTATTGAGGTTTTTTCTTCTTTTTCTCTCTTCATTTGCTTAACTCAATGGAGATAAACAAATCTTTGCCTTCAAAAGTTGAAGCCATGGTTGAATACAAGGAAATGAAGCATTTCAAGAAATGGATTCCTTGGTTGATTCCTTTCTTTGTAATTGCCAATGTTATTGTCTTCATCATCACCATGTATGAAAATAACTGTCCTAATAACTCCTTCTCATGCATTGCACGGTTCTTAGGTCGATTCTCCTTTCAGCCTTTCCACGAGAACCCTCTTCTAGGGCCTTCGTTGTTGACGTGAGTTTTTGCACTAGTTCTTCCACTTCTCTTTAAATTTTGCAGCTGCATGAATTGTATTTGTTCGCATTTTACTGCAATGTAAATGTTTACAGCATAACCACAATCGCGACTGCAATTTAAAACCATGCTAGTGATTAGTGCTATGTAGTTACTTTTGATTAAATGGAGTGTTTGTTTTGTATTAAAGGTTAACGAGCATGGGGGCCTTGGATGTGCACGAAGTGGTTTACAGACATCAAGGTTGGCGCCTCATGACTTGTATGTGGTTACATGGTGGAGTATTCCATCTATTGGCAAATATGTTAGGCATTCTTGTTGTTGGAATTCGCCTTGAGCAAGATTTCGGGTTCGGTATGTATCATGTAACAGATTGACTTATCTGAGTTTATTTATTGATATAAATACTTGCGAGACTGTTTAGAAGAGTTTATGAAAACAACTTATAACTTGTCCATAAACTGTTTTTAGCTTATTTCTTTAAGCTCTTGAGGATAGCTTATGAAAACAACTTATATTTATATGAGAATAGTTTAAATTTATTTTATCTCTTATTACAGAAATATCTGAAGTTGTTTATCGACCCTGATATTTGATAATAGATCTTTTCCGGCTAAATTTTGCTTTATTCACATATAGTTGGGAAGAAAAATAGAATCATGAAGCTAACTTACTTTACAGCAAGAAAATTAGTTCTTTGTTAGCAACATAACTTATTGAAGGGAAAATTATTCTAGACTTACATACTTATTTAAACAATAGTATTAATCATTTTTGAATCGAGCTATGTAGCACTGACACTTCAGATTGATTCGTCTCTAGTGTTTTACACATGAAGTGTCTGATACCGACACAGACACGTACTATTACATTCAATCACCTCTACTTTCTTAAATTATTATCGTTTTCTATGTGCTACTGTCAATATCTTGTTCTGGTGTTTGTGTTTGTGTCAGTGCTTCATATGAAATGACGAACAATTTGGGTGTACTGTTTATTATTGGATAAATTGATCAAATTTGCATCAGATATACTCTTTTCGTTTCTATTCTATGAAGTATATAGTTTTCTGATTTCATTATCGTTTGCATGATTTATGCAAAATACTTGTTAACTATGGTATAGTTATATATTACAGTGCTTATTGGACTACTATATGTGATTTCTGGATTTGGTGGTAGCTTGCTTTCTTCTCTTTTCATTGAACAAAGAATTTCTGTTGGTGCTTCAAGTGCTCTTTTTGGTTTACTAGGAGGAATGCTTTCAGAACTCATTACTAATTGGTCTATATATGAGAAAAGGGTACTTAACAAATTCCTCATATTTGACATGTAAATCTAAAAGTTGTGATTTTGAAAGCAAAAAACTAACTTGATTAAGATTTTGTTGTCCTTTGCAGCTAGGAACACTCATTACTCTTGTGTCTATTATTGTCATCAATCTAGCAGTAGGAATTTTCCCACATGTGGACAATTTTGCTCATATCGGAGGGTTTCTTTCAGGATTTCTTCTTGGATTTGTGTTCTTGATCCGTCCTCAGTTTGGATGGATTAAGAAAAAATATGCAACTCCAGCATATCCATCATTAGTTAAATCTAAATTTAAGATTTATCAGTGCATCTCTTGGCTCTTAGCCCTAATCCTACTAATTGTTGGGTAAGCTTAAGTGTCTTCTTTTTCTTATATTAAGTTCTTCCGGCAAAAGTATTAGAAAGCGGACTTGTTGAGTTTATGATGATATGAAGCACCGGCACATTTGAGAAGTGAAATTTTTGGATGTAATCATATGTGTCAGTGTTATGTCGTTGTCGAACATCGGTATGTGTTGGACAATAGACACACCTTCAATCTGAAGTGTCGATGCTACATAGTTATGTTGTGTCAGGCAGCAAGTCATTCGATTAAGAGAGAGACGATTTATCTAATGACATGGATCTGCTTGCATCATAAAGCTAGTTGCAGAACCTAAAAGCATACCAAAATCTCTTGTTACATATTGGATATTGAAAAACTCAATTTCATGATTTTAATTGCTCAATCAAAGCCTTACACGTTAATTAGTATTAGTTTTGAGACAATCAGTGATAAAGGTTAACATGTGAGAGAGGTGAAGTGATAAAAAGTGACTAGAAAAGAGGTTATTGTAAAGTGACACTAGAAAGGAATAAAAGTTTAAAAATAGAACCTAGAAAGCAATACAAGTTGAAAGCTTATTATTCTTTCATTATCTTTACAAAATTCCTTACTTTTTCCAGAATAAATTCAAATTCCATACTATTTCCTCATTCTGATTATGTAATTTTGATTTTTACTCGAGTTTATGGTAAGTTTTTACATGACAGGTTTACTCTCGGACTAGTTGCACTTCTAAGAGGTGTTGATGCAAATGATCACTGCTCCTGGTGCCATTATTTGTCTTGTATCCCAACTTCAAAATGGAGCTGCAATTCAAAGAATAATAATAACCCTTTTTGCTTGGTAATCGACTTTGTAGATGATTCTTTTTTATTATCAATGATGCTATGTACTTTCTCAATGTTACTCTTGTACATTTCTTTGTTTTTATGGTGTATAATATCTGGGATAAATATGTGCACTACTAATGTTTGCTAAATACCATAACCGCAGACTCAGCAGATCGGCAACCAGATGAATGTGACATGCTTGAGTAATGGAAAATCCATAATATATTATATGCTACATTCGACCGATTCCAAGATCCAAGAAATTTGTATTCAGATTTGCAGCTGAGATCTCATTAAAGGCTTGATAATTTGCATCACAATTTGATTAGTGTATTTGTTTATATCCTTTCATGTATATAATATTGATTGATTTGTATTTTTCTTATATATTCTAACTATTCATATATATACAGTTATATTGTGTGCAATGTCATGTATTTAGAATTAAAGTGGCAGCAGCCAAACCATGGTCGTGCCCGCAACACAAAAAAGTTACTCATTCAATTTTCACTTGCTTCTATGTGCAGTATGCTGCATTCGCAACACGAACAATCTCCTCAACCTGTAAACCACAAACAAGTAGTCAGATTAATTGATCTATATGCGAGTTTTGAAACCAACAACCATTCATTTTTAACTTTTAGTCATGATTGAATGATAATCTTGATTTTTAGCCGTTAGGTTTGTTCGGGTTTATAGACGGGTTAGGGTCTATTGCTCACCCCTAACACATGGCCATCAGTTGGAGATTACATTTCACCTAAGGTTATCAAAACAGACCAAACCAGGAACGGACATGACATGTTATCGAGCCTAGTATCGCCAAATAACCGTAGTTTGTTAAAACCGGTCAACAAAACTATGAGAACGGACAAGAATTAGTGAAACCGATCAAATCATATAATTTTCGGGCTGTAACGATTTTCTAGAGAAAGTCACTTCATTATTGATTGCAAGATTAATGCTACTGAAGCAATGATATTCAAAATAACCATAGGTGTTATTCAAAACAAGGAGGCATGCCATATCACACTCGAAACGATGGTACTGGAGTGATGAAATAGTCTTTAATCTTATACCTCTGAATATTCAAAAATACCACAAAACACTTAATAATAAATGTTTTCGAAATTGTGTGTTTTAATACAAGTTCGTCAACACTGACTTCAGATGAATACGGCGACAAAATTTTAAACTCAGGACATATGGCACATAGACCAGATGTGTAGCACTGCATAATTGAAAAGCTGTAAGGAATACAAAAGTAGACAAAAACTTAATTCTTTGTGCTCAATTGGTCGTAACCAGAGTAAAACAATGGAAAATGCACACAAATAGATAATCGTTAAGGAAGGTTTTCATATAGTTAACCAATCCCAGCTTGATCATCATTTTCCCTCGAAAGACGAATGGTACAATGTTAGCTTCTTTCTAACATTGTAAGTGATTACGTGGAGTCCAAGACATTTTATTTGCATGCTGTTCATAATAAGGTCAAACCAAACACGCACAGGCACGACTTTCAGAAGATTGTAGAAGCAGAGGGAATAAGAGTTAGTTAGCACCATCCATGATTTTAGGGGCCTTTCTGTTATAAAGGACAGGGTGGGAGAGTAAGTAATGCATTCAGAAAAGTGGTTAGAATCTTGCAGGAGAGATTTCTTTCTGGTTTAGGACCTTTGCTCTGGATTAGGAGTTTTTTGAATTCTGGTATATGGTATCAGAGCTTCCTCCAAGATCCGTTGGACCACTTGTTATTAGGTTTCCGCTATCGGACCACCCACCATTTATATACACGCTCAAGATGTCCAGTCCTGTTGTGAAATGCCCGAGGAGTATTTCTTAAATATATCAAATAGTGGCCGTACTGCACCGTGCAATCCATGATCGACAACATATGGTGCATCAATCACTTGCTGTAGCTCAAATAAAATCAAATTTAAAAAAAAAAAAAAAAACTCAAATAAAATTGACTCAACAATTTAAAAGTTTTATAAAAAAATTATATTGGATATTAACAAAACATAAAGCTACTTTAATAAGACTTTTTTTTTTGAAGAAATTTAATAAGACTTTTTTTGTAACCACTATTTTTAGAAACGGTATTATTTAAAATTAAATTTTCAATTTGATAGATGTAGATGACCGCGACAAGACATCGTTACACTGCGATCAAACTTCGTTATGGCCGTGGCAAATGGGAGGGAATGAATTTATTTTAATATATAGACGAAATGACAAAGTCATTATAAACTCACACACACAAGTGGAGGTGTCAGGGTTCGAACCCCCGGTCAAGTCGTTCAGCCTAACAAATTATTAGTGGTTAATATGCTTTCTAATTCACTAAAAAATTATGAAAAGAATTACAATTATAAAATTATGAAGACAAAATGAGATATTAAGTTATTATATATTATATAAGGAAAATTCTATGGTGAAGTCATGAAAATGATTTTTTGGGTGAAGTTAATCCTATGACCAATCATTGAGCATATTGTCTTGCTTAATCAAAGTTCATCTTCTCCAAAATTCACATTCTCGAACCCTAAAACCGTTTCTCTCCAAAATTCATCTACTTAATCAAATCCTTTTCTCTCCAAAATTCATTATGCTGTAATTATGTATGTCATATATTCCAAGCTGGTGTTATGCTGTAATGAACAGAAGCTATGTTGAGGCTTTTAGCTATTGGT
>Ga0315915_1004234_pt1 | contig 18161 bp, 18 predicted proteins | sample MpolbnodulesMG_FD_207738 | JGI IMG/M metagenome (GOLD analysis project Ga0315915, IMG submission 207738) | Medicago polymorpha root nodule microbial communities from Los Angeles, California, United States - branched nodules | ecosystem: Host-associated > Plants > Roots > Nodule | place: USA...
ATAATCCGAAACACAACTAAAAAGCACACAAACTGTGCAGAAACAAAACCAGCTTATGAGCCACTGGTTAACTTAACCCTTTAATAAAGCTTTATACAAACAAGTGAAGTAAAATACAACTAGATGCAAGATTATAATTAAATAAGGATTATGATGATATATACTTAGCCTTAACTCGTTCATTTACTAAGTAGTAAGTAACTCGCTATTTACCTTTTCACTTAATGTTCTTATTTATTCATCCAAGTTTGCCATGCATTTCTTGACATTTTTCACACACACATATAACAACATATCATAGTCCACATAAACATTTATCTCATGAATTATAATGCTTTAATTTACTACAAGTTCCTCCTTACCCGGAGTTCTCTCTCTACCGATTAGCATGATAGCTACCGGCTATGAAGCACGGATCACACTCCTTGAATAAGGCGTGTCTCGGTGTCGGACATGTGTGATGTCCAACACCGACACGACACCGGTACTTATAATTACACTGAATAATGTGATTTTCTCAAATTATTAGGGATGTCGGCGTGTCAATATCCGCATCGTGTCTGATGTCTATGTTTGTACCCATGTTTCATAGGCTACGGTGACCTACTCAGAGCGTATTAATAAGTTTATCTTTAACTTTACTTTACTTAGACACTTACTTAAACAGTCATATAGTGTATTTATCATAACAAATACCTTTCATAATTATATACTGATTGAGCACATTTACTAGTATTGGTGACCATACCTATATCAAACATTGCATAGAACTAGTTCACTCTACTAGCCATCTATACTCTCTTTACTTGTCATATCTATCTCTAATACTAAAGATTATTAGGGTAACATCTTGTACATGAAATGGGATTAACTCATCCTAGAATTCATGTCTTAAAGCCTTATAACCCCGTTACTTATTCGTTTACTTACAATGGCTATTCCCAAGTATAGTTTTCAATCCAATTATCACTAATGCAATTAAAAAAAGAAGGAAGAGCATCCTATGCTGTAATGAATGCACAAGAACATAGCACGATGAATTTATCGTTTATAGTAGAACAAACAACATGCTGCTCGGAAAGTAAAAAATGGTGATTTTTATACCCCCCATCATGTTAGATGTAACTCTTTATTCAACTTCCTGAAAGTAACAGGTAACTCTCTACCTTTCCTAAAAGATAAATTAGTTCATCTCACCACTAAATCTATTTTTTTATATGCTCAACTATGTGTACTAACACTACTTGCATGTCCATGGTCAGCAAACATTTGTCTATCATGGTCAATTAAGGCCGTTATCCACCCTATAAGGGTACCATATATGCCTATATATATGTCCCAACAGCAAGCAAATGAATAGAAGAACAAGATTATAGCATCAACCATGCAACAGTACTTCCTCTCATGCATAATACTTCTCCCAATCATAACCACACAACACTTCATCATACCTTCACTCTCAGAAAAATGCAATCAACTTGACAAAAAAGCCCTACTCCAAATCAAACAAGAATTTGGCAACCCAACCAAACTCTCTTCATGGGATCCAACCAACAATGACTGCTGCAACGACAAATGGAAGGGTGTCTCATGCGACTCAGACCGAGTCGCCAACCTTGGTCTCGACGACCTCAACCTCCCGAAACCTGTTCCATTTCCACCATCCATCACTAACCTCCCTTTCCTTGCCGACTTCTCTCTCTCCCGCATCCCCAACCTCGTCGGCACTATCCCGCCGTCCATCTCCAAACTCACCCAACTTGAGTACCTCACCCTCAGCCATACCAGCATCTCCGGTGAGATACCAAACACTCTCTCACAGATCAAAACCCTATTATCGATCGACTTCACCAACAACAAACTCACTGGTCCCCTCCCAGCTACACTCTCCTCTCTCCCTAAGCTTGAAAGAATCTCTTTAGACGGCAACCAACTCACAGGTACAATACCGGAGTCCTACGGCTCGTTCCCAAAATCCTTTATGTCAATGACTATCTCGCGAAACCTCCTCTCCGGGAAGATTCCCGCGTCTCTGGTAAAGCTGAACTTGGAGCATCTGGACTTGTCACTAAACGCGTTGGAGGGTGATGCTTCTGTGTTTTTTGGGTCCAAGAAAAAGACTCAGCATATAATGTTGGGCATGAACTCACTGGCTTTTGATATTGGGAAAGTTGGGCTGTCCAAGTATTTGGAGACTGTGGATTTGAGGAACAATAAAATCTATGGTACGCTACCTAAGGGATTGACGAAGCTGATGTTTTTGGGTGAGTTTAACGTGAGCTACAATAGTTTGTGTGGTGAGATTCCAATAGGTGGAGAATTGCAAAGGTTTGATGAGTATTGTTATGCTCATAATGTGTGCTTGTGTGGCTCTCCTCTTCAACCTTGCAACACTTGATTTGAATCTGACAAAACTTATGTCACCAGTTTTAAATAAGAAAGATCATGGTACTGTATAATAGAAATGTACTGTGTTGTTGATGTAATTTTGGATAATTAATTATTAATCACTCTGTTCCTAATTATGCGTCTTTGGCTTAAATATTGCACTCGTCCCTGAAAATATGCCTCGTTTAAGGTTTGATCCCTGTAAAAAAATAAAATTGTTTTTGGTCCCTGCAAAAATTTTTGTTTTTTAAAATAGTCCCTAACCCCATTTTTCTGATGATTTGTATACGTGGCACATGATGACTAGACCCATTTTGTAGTTTTTGGTCCCTGCAAAATATTTTGTTTTTTAAACAGGTCCCTGCAAAAAAATTTGTTTCTGAAAATAGTCCCTGGAGGGACTATTTTAAAAAACAAAAAATTTTACAGGGACCAAAAACAAAAAAAAAATTTACAGGGACCAAAACTTAAAAGAGGCATATTTGCAGGGACGAGTACCATATTTAAGCCTAAGTTTTTTTTAACAAGTTTTTTGAGGGGAACAGTTCATTTTATTTTTTGGACATACGATTGTCAATATTGTATATCACACCTATATTCTATTAACCGGAGACATCACGAATGAGAACAATTCAAGACTAAAGAAATTGTATAAATATATGAATAAATGATGTATATGATATGTCCTATGAAGCCTAAATACTTCATACGATACAACAATACGGAAAAATTTCAAAATTCAAGATACGATACTATCAAGATACTTTAATAAAAAATTAAGTTTGAAACTAAATATCTAAAAAAAAAAATGTATATATAACATCTTTTCCATCTCAGACGCTTCAACCATTTCCGGATTGCCACTCCATACGCGTAATCTGCATGATACTCGAGTCTGGCATCATTCCGTTGACGATATTTATACTGTCAAATCAGCCAATAACCTATGTATGTCTCTGGAAACTAACGTCAATGTTTCCCCTACTAAAGTTGCGCATAATTGAAAAATTATTTGGAAACAACATGCGCCTCCTAGAGTAGTTCCTTGTGTCCATTGCAACGTCTTGGCTGAATCCTACAGTCACTCATTCTTTGTGTGCCCAAAATCTATGAATTAATGTTGGGAGCAAATCAGATTGGCTGGTGAAAAATCATGAATGTCATTATTTGATTTATTTATTTTTAACCACGTATTTTTTTTAGTCTATGTTTAACCACGTAATTAAAAAGTAAAAAAATAATACACACACATATATTCCTTTTTATGAGAAAAAAATTAGTGCTTAAAATAAAATTCAAAACGGGGAAATAAAATATTTGGAGTGCGAGAATTAAAAAAATGGCTGGATAACTAGATTACCTCTAAAAAAAACATGGCTAGATTTGATTGATAATAACAAATAATCAACAATTACAATGACAAACATGTTTTGGTACTTTCTTTCCTATAATTTTGCAATGACCTCCTCTGCCGCAATGGCTATCTCTGCAATTCTGATCACAATTTGTGTTATCATTCTTATTACTTACAAAGCAGCGACCTATATGATTGTCTTTACAACAATTCAGTCCATCCAACTCTCCTATCAATGGAGCAATATTCATAGCATCACCCATTGTTTTGTCGCATCCTGTTTTAAATTAGGACTAGTTTATAAGAAAATAAACAACTAATATGTTTTCTTTTGATTTTCATCTCCATTGGTATGTATAGTTCAAAATGCATAAAGAAAAAAGTTCTATATTTTAGCAAAATTGATTTGCATGATTCTTTTATCTTAACTATGTTGACATTCTTTTGAACAAGTTGACTATGTTGACATTATAGAACCTAACTATCCAACTATGTCACACATCAAGAAAGTTTTATTGAACAAAAAAAAAAAACAAGCAAACATCAGAGAGATAAATCGAAACCCATGGAAAAGAACATCAAACAAATCTCATAAAGCAGAAAGGTCACTATATAGGGAGATAAAAAAAGCCAAATACCATTTCAATCACAATTTACTTATTTCTAAAAACATTATGTAATTGAAAGTTTTTTGTACTGGCAAGCAAGATTGATCTTATTTCATTGAATTAAAAATTAGTGAGGAATTTATATTATATCATGTAATATAAATATGAAAAGAAATATGAATCGTACTTTTAAGAAGAAGATTAATATCATAGAAAGAAATTTTCTTATTTTTATTGACCTTGCAAGTGTACTCACCAAGTCTGCTGATTGACAAGAAAATTTAAAAGGATTACTCCGTTTTCGTGATACAATTTTTTTTGTTCAGAGTAAGCTAGTGTACGAATAAGGGCTCGTGAGACCAGTTTTATGCAAAAATTTATGCATCGGGAAGTTTGTTCTGTAAAATGTTGTAAATATTTTCGTCTTTGATTTATTGAAAAATTCATTAGACGAGTGAAAAGGAATAGATCAATCTTAAAATGATAAGAAAAATGTATTAAACAAAAATGATGGCAGCAAGAGGTCCGTCTTTTCGATAATCTATAACAACATATAAAGAAGATATATTAATTTGTGGTGGCTTTTTCTTATGGTCAAAAATACCCTTAAAGAAACACTCCCTTTAGGAAATTAAATTATATTATTTTTTATGTACCTTCAAGATAAGATTTTTTTGTTAGTCCATAAAAAAGTTTTTAAAGTGTTACAATTTAAAAGTGACAACTAACAAACATCTATACTTATATCAAAAGCTTGCTAAAAAAAATACTTATATCAAAAGCATATAAATAATTAAACAATTCAAATGAAATCCAAAATTATACAAAAATTATTGCAAACAACTTACCCACGTTAACACAATAAAAAAACAGGTATAAGAGTTATTTCTTGAATTAAAAAATAACGGATGGATAATAAACAAACTTGCGACGGATAAACTTATAGTAGACTGTGGATGACTTATAAGGGATCAGGTCCGCCCTTGGGGGAGTGCAAGGTGCTCAACCAGGCCGGGCCTCTAAATGCTACAGGCCTCAAATAAAAAGTTAAGTCTAATACCCACCCCCCACTTAAATAAAAAAAATATGTTATATTATTTTCTTTCTTCACTACACGTTTGAGTTTTTTTTTAGACTCTAGTTCTCCTTTTTGTACATAAACCTAATCCTATCAAACCACCCCTAATTTGTATAATCACTTAATCAGTCAATTTGGAAAGTTATTTCATTGAAAGAATCACAACAATCATTTTTTTTCTTCGCATAAACCATTCGTTTTACCCTTTTCCACAACAGAGGAGTGACAAATCTAAACAACACCGTTAGATAAATTTCACCTCTTTCACTTAATTTTTTTTAATTCCTTTCATGCTTAGAAGTTCTTCTGATTCTGATTTTTTTTAATGAAGTTTAGTTACACAAAAAAATTACGTTTTATTTTACTAAAGGTCTATTTTAAAAAGAGTGTCGAGCATCCTATTTCACAGGAACGGCCCTGTAAGGGATATACTACCTTATTGAATTTGTAAAAATCTCCGTGTAACCAATCATAATCAAAGATGAACATACAAAGGACTAGACTTATACAAAGAAAATTTAATATTATGATTGATAACGAAATTGAAATTATTACCTACTAAGAGCACAATCATAAAAACAACGCATGCAAGAGGTAGAAATCTTCTCACTCCAGCCATCTCCAAATAATAAGGTGCAAGGTGTTGTTTCCTTAAAAAAAAATAAAAAAATTGCAAGATGTTGTGGATAGGTTAAAACATGGATTGAAACATTTTTATACACAGCTTGATAGGTGATCGTTTCCTTAGAGTAGAGGAAGTTATATGCATAAATTGAGTAACAACATTATATCAAATAAATAAAGAGTTACTCTAGTAATTTTAACTCTTATTTCGAAATATTTAACTCCTCTACTATTTATTTTTTTTACAAAATCCCCTTTACTATTAGTAACACACCATTATACTATATCAAATAAAAAAAGTTACGCATGTTTTTTTATTAGGATTTTTGTGCTGGCAAAATTGATATTGGTTCTGAATTTTTTTTATTAAATTTAATATAGTCATTAACTTTTTGACTTAATTGTATTTTTGATCTTTTTTGTCAATCTTTAGATTTTGGTCATTATGTTTCAATCCCAATGCTTTATCAATTTTTGGATTTTGGTCTCCATATATTTAATTTCGCAATGGTCCTCCTATTTGTACAATTTTTAAAATTGGATCCAACACTTAAATTAAAAGTGATGTATCAAAAAAGTTTAATGTAAATGTCACATCAGCATTTTAATTAAATATATTAATAATTATTTTTTATAACTCGGAATTTTTTAGTTTAATAAATTAGTTGTAGTTATTTATATATTTTAGGGTTAAATAAGTTTTTCGTCCCTATAAATATAAGGAATTTTGATTTTAGTCCCTATAAAATTAAACTGAATGTTTTCATCCTCACAAAACTTTTTATTTTGTTTTTGGTCCTTAATGGATATAATTTTAACGTGTTTTTGACATTTTTTTAACATAATATGAATATATAAATGTCGAATATAATAAACGTACATAACATGGATACAATTTGAACATAAAAGAGTTATAATTTTGCCATTTATATAAACATAAAATGGCCATTAAGGACGAGAAACAAAATAAAAAAATTTGTGAGGATGAAAACACTCCGTTTAATTTTTTAGGAACTAAAATCAAAATTCGCTATATTTATAAGGACGAAAAACTTATTTAACCCTATATTCTATTAATAGTTGTGAAATTTTCTTAACACCCTTCATCATCATCAACAGTTCAACATCAACTCACGACCAGTAGCTTCAACAACACTCAGCATCTCGTTTTAAAATAAATAAATTGGCATCACCCCCTCCCTCATCTACCTCATTAATCATGCTCGTTATAGGTGAATTGATTTTGATTTTTAGACTTCCATGAAATTGGTTTGAACTTTGTTTTGTTGAATTAATTGATATATTACCATTAATAAAAGGCTAAACTACAGTTTTGACCCCCCTAATTTTGATAATGTTGCGATTTTGGCTCCCTATTAAAAAAATGAAAATTTAGCCCCCTATGTTTTAGCCCCTTTGCAAAAGTGACATTTTGTTCAATTTTGACCTGGTCAACGCTGAGGTGGCACTTGATTAATGGTACTGGCATGCCACATGTGTATTTTCCCAATTTTTTTAAATCAAAACGCCACCTGTGTAATACTTGAATAAGAAAAAATAGATAAGGATTGGCATGTGAGAGTTTCTTTCAGATTCTAGGGTTAAACTTTTTCCCAAATTTTAACATTAGGGAAAAACCACAAACCCTTAAGTTTCCAAATCAATTCTTCATCCATAATCTCCTTCCCAAATCGTTTCCGAAATCGAATATCCTTCACAAATCGATTGTCAGGTTATTCTTCATCTCTGTTTGTTGCGAAAATGAAATGGAAAGAAGATGGAAAGGCGACGACGAGTACGGGTTCGACGAAGAAGAATAAAGATGCGACGGGGAGTACAGGAACAAAGAATAAGAAAAAGGATGCGACGACGACTAAAGGTTCAGAGAAGACGAAAGATTCAAATATGGAAGTTCCATCAACTCAAGGAAACGTGTTCTCTGGACAGATTCCCGACATGGTTTCTTCAAAGTAAGCGTTTTTTTGTTTTCATATGTCTGTTAACTATAAAGAAAAGCTCATGTTACATTATTTCTGAATAAAAAAGGGTTGTTGGAAGTATTGAATACTGTATATAATTATGCAAGGTTGAATAACTGGAAAATGTTAATTTTATATGGCTTTTTTGGTTTACATTCGTATGAAAGAAGTATGAGTATAAATACTGTATGAAAATACAGTATTCATACAGTTGTAATACACTATGAATTAAATATTAAATGGTATGTATTCAATCTTTGTAGGGGCTGTTGAGGACCATTCATTGAAGATAAGGTTTCACCACAAAGAGTATTTCATTTCTGACCCTGTTATAGCTTATAAGAAGGGTGAAGTATATGAATTTGGTGGTGAGTTAGACATAGATCAGACAAACCTCAAAGATTTGGACAAACTAGTGAGAGAGGTTGGTGTGGAAGGTGAGTATAAGTTGTTTTATGTCAGTCCAGGTTGGGAGTTGAGTGATGGTCTTAGGCCTTTGAAAACTGATAGGGATTCAATTCAAAAGATGGTCTTTCATATCAGACCAGCAAAAGGTAATTTTCTAACTATTTACTTATTTGTCTGCGTTTAACTTAATATTATGTAGTTTAATTTTGTATTGTTTGTAATGATCAAGGGTCTGGTGAATACAATAGCTTCTATTGGTAATAATGTTGAGCATAGACTGTGTGTGAGACATTTGTATGGGAATTTTAGGAAAAAAGACATGTTGGTGAGCACTTAAAAGAAGCTTTGTGGGCTGCAGCTAGGGCAAATACTATGCATGATTCTAACAGGGCTATGGACAAACTGAAAAGTCTTAGTGAGACAGCTTGGGATGAGATGAGGCAATATCCACCAGGTATGTAGAGTCGGGCAGGATACAGTACTCACACATGTTGTGACTTACAAGTCAATAACATGTGTGAGGCATTTAACGCTTCAATAATTGAGTTAAGGGACCAACCAGTTATTTCACTTATTGAGGGACTGAAGTTCTATATGACTAATATGATAGTTAGATTAAGGAACTACATGTTGAGGTATTCTGGTGAAATTTGTCCAATGATCAAAAAGATATTGGACAAGGCTAAGAAGGATGCAAATAATTGGTCACCAACTTGGCATGGTGATAGGGAATATGCTCACTTTAGTGCTTCTGATGGAAGTGATACTTATGTGATTAATCTCAAAGAGAGGACATGTGCATGTAGAAGGTGGGAATTAAGTGGTATTCCTTGCCCACATGTTGTTGCAGCAATCTACTAATATAACCAAAACCCAGATGAATATGTGGCACATTGGTACAGGTGAGTTGTAATTTTATATGCTTTATGTATTCTTAATTTAAGTGGTTAATTGAGTATAATCTAGTTGGTTTCACATAACAGGAAGCAAACTTTCTTGGATACATATGGTAATCTGATCATGCCTTCAAATGGACCAAAGCTATGGCCAGAAGAGAACCTTCCACCAATACTGCCACCTTTAGTTAGAAGGGCACCTGGGAGGCCAAAGAAACTTAGGAGGAAGGATAATGATGAGCCTAAGTCAAATAGCAAGAAGGGAAAGAGAAATCAGGAGACTGTGAGGTGCACAAGATGTAAGGAACTTGGACATAACATGAGGACTTGTAAGGGTAAAACAACTGTTGATAGGTCAATTAGACCTAGAGGGAACAAGGTAATAACACACTTTCTAGGTTATAACACTTTCTGATATATAACACATTTTCTGATATATAACACACTTTGTGATATTGTAGAATAATACTGATATTCAACACCCTGAGGCTTCAAATGCACAAGCTTCAGTCAACACAAATGCACCTGCAACTGCAACATCTTCTGTCATACAACCTGCTAGAGATCCCAACACCAATGCACCTGCAACTGTGGCACCTAAAACAAGCAAAAATAATACTAAGACTGCTGCTGCAAAGTCAAACACCAAAGGGCCTACAAATGTTACATCTGGTACTGCTGCTACAAACAACCATGTTGGTTCTGTAACTACTGCTCCTGTAACTGCTAATCATGTGACTGCTTCTCATGTAACTGCTACAACCAACAACACATCTGGCAAGCATGTTAATGTTGGTGATTCATCTTTATTTGTGCCTAGAAGGTCATGGTTTGCAGGAGCTAAAAGGAAAAGTGATGATATGGCAACTGTGGGGACTCAACAATCAGTGAACAAAACTTTTAGGATTGGCAATGAATGACAATCAGACTGATGTTATATTTTGGTTATATTAGGTTATTTAATGTCAAGTACTCTTTATCTTATATTTTGGTTAATTTTGGTTATGTAAGGTTAAGTACTCTAAAGTACTAGTTATGATCAAGTTCTCTATTTAGGTTATGGTTATGTAAGGTTAATGCACTTTTTAAGCCTATGTCATCTTAAGTACTCTTTTGGTTAAGTACTCTATTTTGGTTAATTTAGGTTAAGTAATACTTTGTTTTGAAGAAATACTTTTGTTTTGAAGAAATACTTTGTTTTGAAGAACAGTTAAATTTTTAGCTATAAAATAAATTAATAATATATTTAAATAAATTGTGGCATCCATATCAAAAAAGTTCTCGAACATTAAAAGTGTTGAATCCAATTTCAAAAATTGTAAAAGTATATGACCAAACTTAGAAATAGGTCGACCAAAATTTAACAGAGTAACCAAAACTGCAATCTAACCTACCTTATTTTGAAGGAAAATTCAACCTTTTTTTTGGGTCAATTTAACTCTCTTTTCTAATCAAATTAACCATATGGAGCTCAAGGACGAGTTCTATCAGGTAAAACCAATAATTAGAGGTATCAAGGGCGCAACACCATCAACCTATTTTCAACCATGAAACAAACAACCTTGTTCTTTAAAAATTGACAGCAATAAAATATTGGTAGTGGGATCAAACCAACGTCCCCAATCTTTTTTTTGGTAGTGACCAGCGTCCCAATCTAATTTAACATGAAAATTTTCTTTATTTATCTAATATTGCAAGAACGTTGTTATCTACTCGAGTCTATCAGTGTTAAAATAATCATAGTTATTTTATTCGTTTCACATAAATCACCTCTAGGAGAGCTGATTCTAACATCAAATGCAGCAACCTTACTCAGCTAAAATTCAACCATTAATGTCCCACAATAAAAAAAACTAACCATTTATGCATGTTTGTAATAGAAGTGGATAATATACAAAAGATTAGCTTGACACAAGTTTACAAAAGTAAACAATGCATCAATTCTAATTTGCATAAAATATTCCTTTATGTCGTTTATAAGACAGACCAATACTTCACTAGTTTACCCATCAATGCAACACTACAATAACCATGCTTTCTAATAAACATGAGTATACTCCCTTTTTCTTTTAAAAAGTGAGGAAATTAAGTAGTGATAACATTAATTCAACTCACAATCACAGAAGAATTAACATAATCACATACCAGAAGTGTGATTAACATAAGAATAGATCAGAAGAGAACACACAACAAGAATTACTAATAGGAATTATTGCACCATTCCTCTACACTTTTGAGAGTTAATATGAGAAGGGAACCTCTATCTCACCACTTCTTTCATTACTAGAAATGAAAGTAATGGTTCCACTATAACGAAGATTCCAGGCACCACTCCAGTAAAATCGTTTCTAATAAAATTAATGTTGATTCATTTCTAGCTAAAACTAGAGTTCCAATCAATCAAGCAATAGCATAAAGAAGTAAAAACGTGATGGAATTGCAAAAAACAAAATTAAGAAAAGTAAAATAACAATCCATTAGAAATCTTAGAACAATAGTCTAATAACAAAGTATTTCTGCAAAATGAAAAATCGAAAGATGGGTACAAAAGAAAAACACAGTAAAACTGCAAAAATCTTGTAATTTTCCACCTAAAACAGAGATGTTCCTTTTCCCTTCTTGTCACCACCAATCTCAAAGTGCTTGCACCTCTGCAAACACAAACAAAAACATCCCATTACCCACAGAACCCAAAAATAGAACAAATTTCACTACATAAACAAACACGCTTACCTTAATTGCGTGTTGTGAAACATGCTTGCAACCTTGACACTGAAGCCTCAACACAATTTTCTTAGTGGTTTTTGCCTAATTCAAACACACAACAATAAAAACAAATAACTTAATTAACCTCTTAATTACTAATTACTAGTCAAGATTTAAGGTCAATTGTAATTTTACCTTTTTGTGAAAGACGGGTTTGGTCTGTCCACCATAACCAGATTGTTTACGGTCATAACGACGTTTTCCCTGAGCAGCGATGGAATCTTTACCCTTTTTGTATTGGGTGACTTTGTGTAAGGTGTGCTTCTTGCACTCCTTGCTTTTGCAGTAGGTTTTCTTTGTCTTTGGAACGTTCACCTATAACAACAGAAAATTGAATCAATTTGACATAAAGTGAGATCTATGAATGAAATTTTTGTTGAATGTAAAGATAAGGGAAGAGAGGAGTTTACCATTGTTGCAGAGGAGGTTTGAGATCGGCTGGGCAAACGAAGAGTGGAGAAGGAAGCTGAGTCTTTTTTATATGACTGTGAATTAGGGTTTTATGTTCTATCGGGTCGTGTTTTATTGGGCTTGTTTAATTGAAACTTGTGGCCCAATTACTATAAACTAGTGTGGAACACTGGGAAGTGTAAACCTTCAATTTTAAAGAAAAAGATTTATAAAATATTTTATCTTTATGTATAAAAAAATTGAAATTCCTGATACGATACAACGTCAATACATTATTTTGGATCATATTTTCGTTATTTTACGATGTCTTTTTGTTATTTGTTGTCTTTATTATGTGCGCGAGTACGAGCGCATTGATAGTTTAGACTTTAGAACATGATAGAAGAGCAAAGGAAAAAGTTTAAAGGATCTAAGATTAATGAAATTTTGTTAAAAACAAAATGTTAGATATTTAAACATAAAATAAAAAATAGTAAACATGATATGGTTCTTGATTGGCCAAAATGTCAATCCGCCATCATATTAGGGTCCATTTCTATATAGACCCAAACAAGCATAGCCTGTTCTCAAGCCTCAAATTTCCTTTGTCTCATAATGTCACATATTTGCTCCATGGCTCGTGATCAAGCTCGGCATTGATTGGCATTGTCCATAACGGTGTCCCATTACTACACAACGACTCTTTTTGGAGCCTATAAAAACAATTTTTCACCATCTCTCAATGTATGTTGTATTCTACCCTCTCTGCCATCTGAAACTTGTATTGATTTGTGCGTCATAGTGTTTGCAATCCACCTCATATCTTGGTTACCCCTTCATCCACTGAGCATTTCCTTCCACCAATCCGCAACCACCTTAAGTTCATTCATCCTCTTCAGGCAAAACTTAGAGCCTGTTCAAACACAAATATCCTTCGTGCACCTAACATTGTAACACATGATGGAATAAGCATTTAGTTCCTCATTATATTATCATATTCTTTCTTATTCAGTTGATTATATTTTATGTTGCTTTTATACATCATGCCCCCCAAGCGACCTACAAGTATCACTTTGCTTGCAGAGCCCTATCCGTTAGCGGTCTTATGGCGGTGTTCGTATATTGGCTGGGACGTGCCTGCCCATGACGAAATTATTGAGATTTGGGACCCCACTTAAACATTGGAACCAACTCTGCACTTTCAAATAGCCATAAAATATGTGAATGCGCGTCTTCTAAAGACATTTCATTACCACTAGTACTTTTAAGTCTCAAATGTTGGGTTGTCTACAAAAAAACGAGTGACAGCCACTTGCAGATATTAACAAAATCTTCAATTACACGAGGCATATAGTTTTGATTTCAACTTTTCATTAACCAAAAACATTATCAACTAACAAGTCAATTAATCAAAAACACAAATAAATAGAGTTAATGTAATAAAAATGGATGTGTCTATTAATCAACTAGTATTGTTTTACTTAATTTTGTGTAAAAACTTAAAGCAATGTGAAATTTAGACAAGGGATTGAACTTCTGTATTAGTCGATCTTTGGATTGGATATCGAGTTTTAAAAAAACATACATGATTGCAACTCCAATTTAAAAACATTAGGGCACACATACAAATAAACAAAATATTAAAAGAAAAACATTTTTTTTGGAGATTAAAAAAAATTAATCACATCATTTTTTATCATTTAATTTTTTTCTTTTAATTTGTTTCATTTATGTGTGTGCAAATATTTTTTATTTGGGATCGTGACCAAGGAAGACTTGGAATGAAAACTTTACTTTTGACCATCATTAGAGTTTCAAATGATATTTAAGTTTTTGTAATATTTTAGATGGAGCACCTATTAAAACTTGCCTCTATTACTTCCGAGAACATGTATAACTTAGTTATTAAAGACATTTTCTTATATATGCTGAGACCGGTGGTCTAAACCCCAGACTTTTACTTATTCACTAGTCGATAGGTTATTTGATTAAAAACAAAACAACTTGCCTCTATTTATTTAATATCTGTGCCAACTCTTGGGAATACTACAGTTGTCCATAGCAACATCCGATCGAGTGCACTTTCCTCTGTTCCTTCTATCCTTCCACACATCTATCTATAAATACCATTCCCACTTCTCAGCCACAATCATCCTTTCAACATTTCATCACCACTACCAAAGCAAATTCTACCAAGATATACACACACCTTCAAATATCAATCATGACATTTACTCATAATTGTTTGATCCTCCTATCTCTATTGATTTTTGCCTCTGTAATGGTCGTTGATGCATCAGGAAACTTCCACCAAAACTTTGATATAACTTGAGGTGATGGTCGTGCCAAGATACTCAACAACGGTCAACTTCTCACTCTTTCCCTTGACAAAGCCTCTGGTTCAGGGTTTCAATCCAAGAATGAATATCTCTTTGGCAACATTGATATGCAGCTTAAACTTGTTGCTGGAAATTCTGTTGGTACCGTCACTGCTTATTATGTAAGTACAAATAATGGTTACCGTGCTATTTATTAATGCTACAATAATATATAGCAATTTTTGAACTTTTAAGTTCCTGATCATGTGTTAATTATTTTTACCATGGCATGCAGTTGTCATCAAAAGGATCAAATTGGGGAATGTGAGTGGAGAACCATACACTCTTCACTCTAATGTGTTTAGTCAAGGAAAAGGCAATAGAGAGCAGCAATTTCATCTATGGTTTGATCCAACTGCTGATTTCCACACCTATTCTATTCTTTGGAATCCTCAACGCATTGTGTAAGCACTTTTACAAATATCACAATACCAGACACAAGACACATATGCATCGTTAATAATTTAAATAAATGAAAATAATTAAATTTAACTACATACGTTGGCGTTGGACACTTTGCATATATCAGATTCCAACCACATCTTCAAACTAAAGTATCGATAATTGTTACATTTAGAATTCTTCAAAATGTTTAAATTTCAAAAAATGAATTGATTATTGATGAGCATGTGTTTGATTGAATGCAGCTTCTCTTTGGATGGAACACCAATAAGAGAATTCAAGAACATGGAATCAAAAGGAGTTGCATTTCCCAAGGAACAGCCAATGAGGATAAACTCAAGTCTATGAAATGCTGATGATTGGGAGTGGCACTATAAGATATATATTAATGAGTTTGGAATCTCATGATTTTCAACTCGCTTTTGTATGGTGGCAAGTTCATAGACTTGTTTATAGTTTGAGAGTTGTTTATACTAGTTTGGTTAGAGCATCTATAGAATCTAGTCCCATATTTTTCACTTTATTCCTAATTGTACTAATTTGTTGACACATAAAGTTAGCAATGGGAAAAATATATTTTAAACATCATGTAATAAAAATATCAAATGGACTTCTAAAAAAGGATGATTATATTTACTAGTATTTTTTTTAAAAATACTTTACCTCGGACCTGTTGGGATTATTCAAAAACAATATAATTTTTTTATAGATAAAGAAAATGATAAATAATCATTAAACTCAAACATATAAACACTATTTAAAATATATTTCCCTATACATAAAACTTTATATTTTTTTCCTCTTTACTGGACAAACCAAACATGAAATATAGCCTCAAAACAGCTTCACCCATAGTCGCCATCATATTCTTCAAGCAGCGCTAAGCCATTGTATTTGTATAGGTAGCACCCGTTTGAGAATTAGTAGGGTTTAACCAAGGTTTTATTCATTCCAATTCCAATCAATATAAATATAAATTATTATTACAGTATTTCTCATCATTTTCATTTTCATTTTCCTTTTCAGGTGTTAAAATGAAGAAGGAGTTATCAAAGAATCAGATTTTCGCTCTTCACGGGGTTACCGCTGCTGGGTCAATAGCTTTAGCCACAACTTTCACATATCCTCTTGACACTATCAAAGTCCTCACTCAGGTTCTGACTTTCACAACTCCTTCTAATTAACTACTAATATCAATTTGATTATGCTCATAAGAATGTTTTTCTTGTTAATTCATAGGTTGGTTCTAGTGCTGGTAAAGAATTGAATGCTAATCAGATTGTTAAGAGAGTATTCGCAGTCTCAGGCAATGCAGGTATGTTCTATCTTTTCTGGGACCTTCCAACTGTTTGATAAATTGTCTAAGAGAATAGAACTGGATTTAGGTGTGTGTGTGTGTATGCATGAGATATATTCATCGGAATGTTGAGTTGTTGTTGTTGTCTAACACCATTGCTACTTCCATTCCATGCATACAGTGGGTGTTTAGTTGTGTGTGCATTAGTTTCCTTTCCTTCGTCTTTTCCTCTGAACCAAACACATTGATGGAAGATTCTCGAAGGGATTGATCGAAGTAACCATTATCTAACTACAGTTAAGTTTTATATGGTTTCTAACAATTGTCAGGTAGTGGTCAATTAAATGGCAATCCTATCCCTAATTTATTTTGCGAATACGATCGACAACCGCTAGGAGTCGATTGCTAGAAATCCTAGCAAAACTTTACTGGAGTCAGTTACAATATAATGGTTACTTTGATCGATTGCTTCCAGAATCTTCCATCAATGTGTTTGGTTCATAGGAAAAGAGGAAGGAAACTAATTGGCCCAAATGGTTTGATTAGTTGAGGGGAATCTAAGGAGTGAGAAGTATGACAGAGAGAGAGAGGAGAAAGACCCTAGTCATCTTGTTTAGCATTTTTAGATTCGGTTCTGTGTTATTGGTTTTATGAAACAAACTTTATGCTCCTATTGGATCAATGCACAAAAAGATATATTATGTATGCTTAGTGCTAACTCTGGTGTCTTGTTACATTTGAGTGTTTCAGGTATGTTTAGTGGTTTTGGTTGGTTGGCATTTGGAAGGATTTTTGGTCTTGGAGCACGATTTGGGGTTTACGAAATCCTGACAGCTTTTTGTAAAGGTAAGTTCGTTTGTTTTTATTGCCCAATACCTTTCAGAGTTTGTTATTTGTGACTATGGTGCTTTTTTTTGGGTGGAGAGTGAGTGACTTTGGTGCTCACGAGTGCATTTTTGGCAGATGGTCGGGAAAATAACTACGTCACTGCTTCTGAGGCTTTTTTGGCTGGCATGGCTGCTGGTGCCACAGAGACACTCATAAGCTCTCCATTTGAACTCATCAAGCTTCGTATGCAGGCTGCCTCTGCTTCTTATGTTCCAAACTCTAACTTTTCACTGGAAGAGGGGGCTCGCAAACCGCTAATTGCAAGATTACTCAATGGCTGCTATCCAGACAAGAAGTCTTTGAATCATTATGTTGGTCTCTTGTCTACCCTAACAACCAAGAATACTAACATATCAGGTGCTTTACTTGAGTATCCATGGGCAATGACAGGATCTGGGTTGCCTCCATCGGTTGGCAATGTGAGAAGGCCCTCAAACATTATATCTTTGGAAGGATGGAGTACATTGTGGAGAGGTCTGCGTTCTGGAATTGTTCGAGATTCTGTTTTTGGTGGCGTATTTTTTTCAAGTTGGCAATTTTTGCACCAAGCAATGCTTGATTGGAAGGCTGTAGGGATGAATCCTCCACCCAGGTCCAGCTCTTATTCATTAACGAAAGGAACATCTCTTTTGTATCATTTTTTTTTGGGTTAAATAAGTTTTTCGTCCTTATAAATATAGCGAATTTTGATTTTAGTCCCTAAAA
>Ga0315915_1004237_pt1 | contig 18154 bp, 11 predicted proteins | sample MpolbnodulesMG_FD_207738 | JGI IMG/M metagenome (GOLD analysis project Ga0315915, IMG submission 207738) | Medicago polymorpha root nodule microbial communities from Los Angeles, California, United States - branched nodules | ecosystem: Host-associated > Plants > Roots > Nodule | place: USA...
TTTGAGACAAGTTATGAATATAGAAAATAAATCTTTTACAGTGAAAACAATTGAGACGAAGTTGTTAATAATAGATTACCGAGAGAAATAGGTAAAAGAAATTTCCATACCACAAGACAAAACAAAAGAAGGTTAACTTTATAAATAAACAAAATCTCTTTGAGAATCACATTGAAGAAAAAGATTCAAATAGATTTGATACTAATGTGAGCATTGATTGTAAAAAATTACGTGTGAGTATAAAAAGGTTAACTTTATAAATAAACAAAATCTCTTTGAGAATCACATTGAAGAAAAAGATTCAGATAAATTTGATACTAATTTTAAGAAAATAGCACTAATACGAATAGGTTTGACTACAAGGAAATATGTAATGCCGCATAGATACAATTCACAACAAAAACAAAAGCTATCTCCACTACGGATCAAGATTGGTTGTCTTTGAGTTTTGGTGACTTTAGGTTTGTCACTGCAACGCAACCGTGGGAATTCAATGGTATGTGCCTTCTTCACTCGAATATTTTTTAGTTTAGAATTGGAATATAAATTAATCAAATTAAATTAAAAATTCTCTTGGCAATGAAGGAGTATGGCTATGCTCATCAGAATCTACAAAGCATGAAGGATGCATTAGCATTTGTAAAGGGTTTAGAAGTTGAGTTTGAAGACAAGGGGGATAAGTATGATGAGTTTCTAAATGTGATGAACGATTTCAAGAGTCTAAGAATTGATGCAGAAGGTGCCAAAGCAACACTAGAGGAGCTGTTTAAAGAGCATAGGCATTTAATTATGAGATTCAACTCCTTAACACTAAAGGGATCTCAGATCACTAAGCATGGTTATGAGGCTGAAGAGGAAGAAGACATGGAAATACTTGACAAACTTGAGAAACTAGAGTCAGCACTTGAACTTATTTTAGAAGTTTTGATGATCAAGAAGAAGGAAGCATAGACTTATTAGTTAGAATTCATGTAAGATTATTCTTTTTCTTTATGGTTTACACAATATATGATGTGAAGGTTTTTTAGTGTTTTTTTTTGTTTTCGGTTGAAATGCCTTTTAGTTTGGAAATTGCTCTAAGTGTCCCTTATGTTTGATCACTTTTATGGTTAATTCATAAAATATATCTCCATAAATATCTAGAGGACGTGATTGAATTGGATGCATGTGTAAAAAAAATTACATTGTCGGTGTATACAAATTAAATCCTTAATTATATTAGGACAAGAAGGAACTGGTTGGTATGAAAAGTCTAAGGAAATGTGTTTAGAGTGGGGGATTGTGCAATACCTCTTTCATGGTCTAAAGTTTTGAAGGGAGAAAGCATATAGTTTTTCTCAGCTACATACAATTATGACTTATGATACAGTTAATGCAGACCTCAAAATCCTTAATGTTGCGGCCGCAGTAAAAACCTCCCACTGCAATTTTTCATGAACTAAATTCAAGAATAAACACTCAAATGTAATACATAAATAAATAAAAAGTTGCATTGTCAGGTCAACTATGAAGGAGTTCACATTGAAAAGAGTTTATTCATAAGTTCCATGGGTACACAGGAGATAAACCCAAAAACACAACTAATTTTATAAAAGTTCCACTAGTCCTAAGTACAACTTGTGCTCTACTTTAATCTGTACAAGCCTCTAACTCCAGTACCATCGATCTCAAACTTAAAGAGAGCAATAAAACAAGGGTGGAGGAAGGTGTTTTTCGGTTTGTAAAACACTCGAAGGGACATTTAACAAGAGATTTGCATATAGCAACATCACATGGCAACTCCCAACAAGCTATATATAGACTTTTGGCTTTGCAAAAGCCATGTTTGGAATCATAATGAAGAGATTTGATGTTGTAGTTTCGCTCATGAGTAATGCATTCAAATCTCATCAAAAGATCTTATGATCAATAGGGGCAAGTTAAGACAATAGCAACCATGTGTATTTTCTCTCAAGCCTTGTGAAATGTGCGAGAAGAAACTCCATGCAGGAGCCTGACAAACCCTAAGAAACTTAGCTTTCCATCTGAGTGTCTTATCCAATCTTGGAGTACTACGTGAATAGGTACTGAGGGGCTAAGCCCAAGTTCCTGAAATCAAATTACAAAAGCTTAGTAAAAATTTATAATGCAGTGGAAGCATATTAATGATTGCGAATCTAATTTAAAGGTTACAAGGCATAAGAGGAAAGCAAAGGAGAATTCAACATGTTATTCTAAACTAGGATTTGATAACCACTTACATAATCTCATAATACATACTCCACTAAATGAGTATGTCCGTAAAACATGGTTATCATATCAAGATTCAAATCATGAATCAGAAGACATTTGTTCTGAATCATGAATCAAACTTTATTATGAATCGGAAGATACATTGTCAATAAAAATGTCATTTTTAACTTAAAAAACTAGTGACAGAACAAAATTATAGTCTGATAAATCATATGTGAACCTCAATAGTTCAAAATTCAAGCCATATCAAATGGCAGAAGGGTGGTTGGGTATACAAAGTTTACATAAAAAGTGGCTGACTACAGTAAATTTAGATAGTGAATCATTAGAATAAATTGAGATTCATCATAGTAAATGGACTTCATCCATAATGAATTGGAATTCAACATGAGATTCATGTAAATCGATATACATTAGAGATTCATATCAATTTAGTATCAATTATAAGATATGACTCGCATGTAGATACTGATTAGTCATGCATTTAAATCTCATCAAAAAATCTGATGTAAAATGCTCAAGTAATAGTGTATGTACTTTGGTTTAGTTTAAAAGAACGCCGGAATCTTAAACCACTAAAATTTAAAGGTAGGTACGCCCTTGTGCACTTTACAAAAAAAAAAACTTATTTTAGAAGGAAAATTTCTTAGCGATTTATATGACCTTGGGAACAATTAACTCAATTTGCAGGGAATTAGATCTAATTCTCCGGGGGGAAAAAAATCAAAAAAGTAAAATCACAATCTAAAGTATATTAGTCAAAATGGTATTACGCAAGAAGCATACCGAGGCAAGCTCTTCGATCATAATTGGTCTATTTCCATCCTTTTCAAACAGCTCATAAGCACGCCTTGCATGTTGCTCCCAAGTGTCCATTCCCTCCAGTTGATGGACACTTATAGCAGCAGCGCAAAATTCCTCAAAATCTAATTTTCGATACTGGATTGAACTAACCTGCAACATGTAAAAGTAACAGTTCAGTTTCCAAGGAAGCAACCAACTTTAGTAGAAGCTTGAAATGAAAAGTTAAAATCTCTCATAGACTTACCATGTTCGCATAATCTAAGACCCGTGAATCCTTCGAGGCATCAGTAGCGCTCCTTAAAACAGCCTGCAAATTAAAATGTTAACGGCTTGAAAGTTATTTGGCAAAAAAATACATAAACTTTCGACATGTACTGACCGTCTTGAAGTTCTGCATAGAGATTAGCCCACTTTTGTTTGGCCCTAATAGAGTAAATTGTTCTCTGAGATATGCTAGCTGCACTAATGTCAATGTCTTTGCAAGAGCCTGCCAAAAATGACAAAACTTTAATACATTGCATATTATCACACAAAATGACAAGCAAGTACAAAAACTCGTACTTGCACTCAACTTGTCAGCTAATAATGTAATTAATAAGGAGATATAAAGATGGCTTGGCGGTTGGGATGGGGGAGTTAAGGAGTGGAGTGATAAGGAGGTTACGGGTTTGATCCCGACCCTTAGCATAAAAACTAACAATACCAACATTTTCAGTGTCAAAAAAAAAAATTAATGTAATTGATAAATGCACATTATCATGTGCATACTACAAGATTGAACAGATGAGATCTCTAAGAATCTTAATTTTTCCATTTGGAAGGGCGTGTTAAACCCTACTCAAGTTTCTGCCAAGTTTAGCAATCAAAATTCTTCTCATTTCCTCCTCTTCAGCGACAGAACCAGGAAAAATTGTAATAAGCATAATCAACAACAAGAGCTAAATAAACAAATCACTTCAAAACATAGTTGCATAAACAATGACAGTACATACCCCTAATGCTGATTTGCGTAGAGAAGACGAGCATATGTAAGTTTTGATGAGCTTGTGGATTATCATATCAAATGGTATCTTTATATCCTCTAAGTGATTCACCAGCCACGGATGACCTAACCATAAAACCAAGCAATAAGCAAGAAAGTTCATAGTATTATAACACGAGAATTTTAATATCACAACAATCAATGTGAAGCGGAACACATACTGAGAGCCTGAGATGCGGTTAGTCTTTTACGGTAATCTTTATTCAACAGCCTTTTTACAAAATCTTTTGCATCAGCTGATAAAGAAGGCCAGGGAGCTTCATCAAAACTTGGATCTGCCTTAAGGACAGCCCGAAATATGCCAGATTCTGTCCTGGCCCAAAAAGGACGGCTTCCACATAACAGAATGTAAGCAATTACACCAATGCTCCACATATCTGCTTCTGTCCCATAAGATCTATGCAAAACTTCAGGCGCAACGTAATAAGCACTTCCAACAATGTCATTCAATCTCTCATCTGCAAATACTGCTGATTGTTACCACTTGTTGTTTAATTTTATGTTAAAAATTGGAGAAAATAAATCGTGTAGGCAATAGGCCAGACCTGGCTTTACATAGTCAGAGAGTCCAAAGTCAATGGCCTTCAGTGTAGAATTTTCATCCTCGGAACTAAAAAGAAAATTCTGTACGAGAAAACAAACCTTGATTAAGAGCAAAACAATATACCATTACCAGATGAAAGAGAGTAAATAATTCTAGTTAAAAAAACCTGAGCAGCAATATCATTTTTTTATGAAATAACTTTTGTCATTCAGAAAGGTTCATTAATTTATAAAGAATGACAGCATAACGATAAACACAAATTGCATGCATACACCCAGTAACTCCTTGAAAATACTAAACATGAAGTGATAATACAAAATACTGAAAACCCAAACTTAATGAAATTGCCATTAGGAGCATCACCAAAAGCGTAATAACAAGATTCCAAACAAGTTAGGAGCTTATGCTGATCAAATCATCTAAATTTATTAGGTTTGTAAAAGATATCGGAAAATAACAATGTCATTATTTCTAATTAAACACAAAAGGTAAAAAATATCTGAACAATTTTCCCAGCTAGGCATTGATTTAGCTTAATGAACTACTAGTAGCATTGACCCGTATTGTAAGATGTGTCTTTAAAAGAAACGGCACAGAAACAATAAAAGACAACATAGTGTGGTTTTGTGCGAGTGATGGGAGACCAAAGGACACGTGGTAATCAAACGAAAGGAATGTGAGTTTGCCACGTGTACCATGAAAATTTAGTTTTCTTAATATGAATAGCTGAACTGACTAGTAGCACTGACCCATTTGCAACATGAGTCTCCGAAAGAAGCGGTGCAGAAACAGTACAAGAGAATTGAGGGTGGTTTTGTGGTGAGTGATGAGACAGCGACATGTTGTAATCAAATGGAAAGAAAATGAGCATGCAATGTGTACCACGAAATTTAAGTTTAATTAATATAAAAAGATTACCTCTGGCTTGAGATCGCGGTGTACAACGCCCTGTAGATGACAGTAAGCTACCACACTTAATATCTGAATCAAAACAACTCTGGCATCCTCTTCCGGGTACTTTCCACCCCTATAGATCACAATCAAATATCATCTGATCAGAATGTCTCCAATGACAGCAATGGTAAAATAATGAAGCCAGAAAATCTACTTTTAGTTTCTTCCAACTTTGCGGCACAGAAAAATAAAAGTTGGAGTAATTTTTTACCTGGAAAGAATCTTATCTAACAATTCGCCTCCTTTACATAATCTGTATAGCATAAGATATAGTGAAACGTTAGCTCCAAATTCAATGACTCGATTAACAATTTTCATTTTCCTGCTTAATTAATACAATACCTCAAAAAAATCAATATTACAATATCTATTTCTTTGGAAGTATGCACAAAATATAAGGAAAGTCATTGGTTAACTAAAAAAATAACACTCAATTATCATTCCTATGCACTTTGAACGTGACTTAACTGAAGCAACAAATCAAAGCTTCGGTCAATGTCACATTGGCACCGAAGATTTATAAGGGTAACTAGAACTTACTCCATGACTACATAAACATTTTCTTCGTCTTCGTAGGCTTCGTAGAATTGTACTAAATTCTTATGCCCGGTTAGAGCTCGCAATATCTTCACTTCTCTTCTTACATCCTCTATAGCAATTGCTGTTGTCATCTGCCAACATTGCCCAAATATATAAGAACAAAGAGCACATAGCTTATTTAATAATTAACATCCATAGATGAACATTGATCATTACAATAAATTTTCACAAGACTGAAATGAAAACAAATCCAATGAAGGTAGGCAATCTATCAAAAAATACCACAACCACATATTTATCCAGAGTTTCAGGATTTTTCGAAGTTAAACTTAAAAAGCTGGATCCTCCACATAGAACACAAGGCATAAAATACCATAAACATGTTAGCCCTAATAATCAACAACTCTATTAAAAGAGACATAAAATTAATCACAGAAAAAACAATTCCAACAAAAATTCACAAAACTGTTTTCTTCCAAAAGCATCAAATCCATATAAGTGATAGATTATGAACCAAAAATCTAAAAATTGCTTCTTCTAACACTTCCACAACATGATTTGACAAGAACACATAGATCACAAATCATACACAAAACCCAATTTGAAACAGAATATATTAAAAAAAATGTGTTAAAAACAAAACAAAAATTGAAAGAATGAAGCAAACAAAAAAAAGATGAAATTAGACCTTAGATTTAGGAATGACTTTAACAGCAACATCAAGACCCTTAAAGCTTCCTTTTTTACCCTTAGCAGAGCAAGTATAACCAAAATGGCCACGACCCACTTCTTGTCCAAGCTCAAAATTCGTCACAAAATGCTTAGAAAATCCAAAACTCTTATCCAACCCAACTTCACACTCACTCCCTTCAGGTATAGTAGCCTCATTAGGCTTCACAGAGCCATGTCTTCTAGCTAGCAGTGCTCGAATGTGCTTCGCCGGTGAAGGTGGAGGAAAGGGTCGCTTGAAGATCCGAAGAGGGGTTCGAAGAGGGGTTGAATTTGAACTCACAGTTGAATTTGCAGGTGAATTTTTGAAGAAACTTGGTAATGGACTTGGACTGAAAAATGGAAACTTTGATGATGATTTTGTTGGTGCATGATGATGAGAGCTTGATGGTGGTGGTGGAAGTTGAAGAATTTCTTCATTTGTTGAATTTTCTCTTTCTCTTTCTCTATGTGAAGTTTCAATGGGTTTTCCATGACAGAGTCCCATGAAGCACCCAATGAGAAAAAGATGAGATTTTTAAGATCAATTCAAGGTTTCAAAGATGAAATAGATTAAGTGCTTAAAAGGGTCACTAGGATTATGAATTTTCAAGAGAAAAGATAAAAACTTGCATCAAAATTGAGAAATCTGAGAAGGGTTTTGAATTGTGTTTATGGAAAATATATAAGAAAGGAAAATGAACTTATTTAGCTAAGAAACTTATCTTAGAATTGAATTTGTAGCTAGAATAGGGAAGGAATATTAAGAAGGTGAAATAAAAATGAAAACTTTGGTTAAAAAAATGAAATTAAATTAAAAATTGTAAGAGGAATGAGAAGGAGTGAGAGGAGAGAAAAAGGATGGGAAAGTGAGGCAAAGATGCTTAGCAGAGTCTGCAAGAGAAAAGGAAAAGAAACCAATTCTCTTTCCTTTATTCTGCTTTTTGTTAAGAGTGTCTTTTTTTTTTGTTTAATTTTAATAATGTTTTATATATTAGGTTGTTTTGTGAGTTTTGTGTACAGAAAAACACTTTATTGGAGAGGGTAGTGTTGGTTTCTTCTCTAACAATAATAGTGAGTGGGGTTGGTTTTGGATCCTTCCAGCCTGTCCTTATTGTGATCCCAAAAAAAATTCAATTAAAAGGGTATTCAACATTATTCAATATTCATTTCATATGATATGAGAGGAAAGGAATGTAAGTATGCAGTTAAGAAATTCAGACTGTGTATTTTTTTTTTCTAAGTCTTCTTGAAGTTTGACCCTCTTTTCTTAACCTCACAAAGATTGTCTTTTTCTGCTTTGTATTTTGTGTTTTTTAGTTTTTTCATGGTGGGTCTATTTTGCAACCAATGAGTGAAATGAGATCTGAGAAGTGAAAACATTTTTTGTTGAGGGAGTAGAGATTAAAGCTGAGAGCACTGTGACAACAATTAGGTGATCTGTCTTTGATTGTGTTTTTTTTTCATTGATGTGTCAGAGACAGATTGTATCCTTTTGAGTCTTGATAAAATTTTAATTGTTGGAGTATTTCTTATTTTGAACATTAAAAATATGTAAGAAGCAACAAATGGAATGTTCTAAGCATAGAAGGAGAAATGCCAGAAACTAATGAGTAGTAGTTATAGAGCATGACAACCAACACATAGTTTTTTTTGGGTTAAATATGTTTTTTGTCCCTATAAATATACCAACTTTTCGTTTTAGTCCCTCTAAAAAATTTCTTCAACTTTTAGTCTCTATAAAATTTTCAATCACTACTTTTGGTCCCTATTTTTAAGTTAATTTTAGTATTTTCTTTTAATGAAATTGTGCAAAAATGTGTAGAATATTTTAAAAATATTTCCCAGAAAAAATTAGAATTTTTTAACAAAACATGAATTTAATATGAATTTTTAACCATAAAAAATATAAAAATTTTAAAAATTCATATTAAATTCATGTTTTGTTAAAAAATTCTAAATTTTTTTGGGAGAGATTCTTATAATATTACGAATTTTTCTGAAAAATTTTATTCAAAAATATGAATTCTACATATGAGTTTACTTTAAAAAGGGATCAAAAGTGAAGATGGAAATTTTTTGGAGGACTAAAAGTTGCAGGAAAATTTTAGAGGGACTAAAACGAAAAGTTGGTAAATTTATAGGGACTAAAAACATATTTAACATTTTTTTTATAACAAAATAAGAGAATAATCAATGAGGTTGAGTCTAGCAGAAAAAAGTTATATTTGTTGAAGTTGATTTCAAAGTTGTTAGTAGTTTATTTGTTACACATTGTTCAAGTTTTCGGGCCGTTGAGTGTATAAATATGTTTCAGTACTCTTATCCTTTGAACTAACTTTTGGGATGAAATCCAATTCCATTTAACATGGTATCAGAGTCGGGTTAAGGAATACAATGTGAAAATTGGACTCAGACACATACTAGACGTGAGGGTGGATGTTAAAGTTGGATTTGAAGTTTGTTATTTGTTCTACATTGCTCAGGTTCTCGAACCGTAAGTGTATCTATCTATTTTGAGATAGATACACTTGCTTGATCAGAAACATAAATATAACTGCCTTGTAAAAAAAAATATGTGAGAATTGAACCATTGACCAATTTTATATGTGTGTGCAAAGCAAACAATAAAATCGTAATAGTAGTGACAATTCTTTAAAAAAGTTAAAATGTCTTTTAAATTAAAATGTCCTTTGAAAGAATTTGATTAAGATCGACAAAAAATACTTATATAGACACAACACCAAATTAAAATTATTTAAACACACTCATTAAAATATCTATCGTTTAATAATATTAATATAGCTCGTTAAAAAAATACTCCTATATTTCTATGATTGGTGTTTTTGAAAAAGTCAACATACTTGTTTCATAAATTAGTAGTACTTGTAAAGAATAAATATATTATTGTCATAAAAAAGATTAATCATAATGCGTTTAAAATTAAGTATTGCTGCCATAGGTTCATAGTCCATACTTATGCGTAGCATTGACTTCCTTCACATGATTCAGCCATAATTGACATTCTTTTATCTTTAATTTATCTACGTTAGTTAATGATGATAACTAAGGGACATATTTTTGTTTTGTCCAATAGTCTAGTGGCTAGAGCTCACGCAGTTAAATGTGAAGGAAGTGGGGTGTTCGGGGTTCGAACTTCGATCCCTACATAAATTATGCAATGTTCGTGTCAACTAAGCTAAGTTCACGAGACAACTAAGGAACATATTATAAGCAGTCTACAACTACCTGCATGCAATGTACTATGTACATACAGTTATTACAATAATTAAAGTACATATTCAAAAATAAGTTTACCAAATTAACCTTTTTAGGTATATATTTTAGTTGACATCATGATTTATATTTTTATCAAGTATTTTATAAAATTTATTGGACTATGCATCAAGCATGACAAAAAAAAAATCAACCAAAAGAGACCCCCATATGATATGATCTCAAAATGCAATTTGATTTGAAAATGTTACTCTAACACGAAGTTAGTGCAACTACTTTGTGAGTTCTAAGTTCCCAAGTAGAGACCATAGAAGAATCAGGTGACAACAGGCTAGAGAAAGAAGAAAAGAATGCAATCTTAGAAACTTCAAAGATTCACACTGTCTTTGTCAAGCATCGCTATTTTAACATGTTTTAGGTTAATAGGTCTTTACCCCCTGTAATATATGTCATTTTTTTTTCTCCTTTGTAAAATTTTTATTTTGATTCACCCCTTGTACAATATTTTTGTTTTGATTTACCCCTCTAATAGGCCAAACAAAAACGAAAATTTCTTGAAAAATAAAATAAAATTGGTTTTTGTTTGGTCTATTAAGGGGTAAATCAAAACAAAAATATTTTACAGGAAATGAATCAAAATAAAAAATTTACGAAGGAAAAACCAGAAATTACCTATATTACAAGAGTAAAGACTTATTAAGCGTGTGTCATATTACTTTCCTACTTTTTTCCATTGATGAACATTTATTTCCTACTGTTACCTTAATGTACTTTTATACTATTACTAATTAATCTTTTATTGTGCACTAATTGATTGCAGTGAATAGACCCTGCCCTCAATATCGTAAGAACAACAGTGAAAATAGTCATTCATTTTTACGAATCGAAATTTAAAATTATTCATCCATTAAATAATGTTATTTGAAACTGTGACGTGTGACGTAACACATTAAGTGAATATGTCACATTGCATGCATGTTAGCCTAAATTAATGTCAACTCACTATGGACTAATTTACTTATGAAATTTATGTTGTGTTAGAGATAAATTTGTCAATAATTACAATTGTGCATTGATAATTGATCGACAAATTAGTTTTAGTTAAAAAATCTAAACCACGTACATTTTAAACCATCCTAAAGAATGAAGTTTTATCTTGTCGGCAATCTAAGCAAAAGACGATTCATGGTTTTGAAAAATCCTTAGATAACGCTCTTTTCAAATAATTTAAATACATGTTACCCAAATTATTTGAAAATAAGAACGAATATCCATCCTAAAGAGATGAACGCTAACAAACTGAGCAACAAACATACCAACATTTGAGAGAAGCGTCAAATGTACTTTGTTTAATTTTATATTGGGTTAATAGACTTTTACCCCCTGTAATATAGGTCACTTTTGGTTTTCCCCTGTAAAAAATTTTTGTCAAATTTCATCCTTCTAAAATTTTTTTGTTTTAGAATACCCCCTAGCCCAGCTGACTGTGCATTTTTGCTTATGTGGCATGTTGCGTCACCTTTTTCTGACGACGTGGCGCACTGACTGTATAATTTTTTTTTATTAGGTACACGTGGCATTTGTGATTTTTTTAAAATAAAAATAAAAAAATTTCTTAAAAAATTTAAAAAAACAAAGAAAAAAAAACTTACAAAATTCTAAAAAATACTGAAAAATTATGGAAAAATTAATAAAAAATAAATAAAAATGATTAAAAAAAATCTGGTAAAATGAAAAATAATGAAAAAAATCTGGAAATATTTTTAAAAAAATGTGGAAAAGATTAATATATATTGAAATTTACGAAATTTTTATTCCAGAATATCATATTTAAAAAATAAAAAAGATTAATCATTTTTAAAAAAACAAAAAATTTGAAAAAAGATTAATCATATTTAAAAAAACTAAATTTTTGAAAAAATAATGGAAAAGATTAAAATAAAAATTCTTACTTTTGAAAATAAATATGAATTTTTTCCATTTTTCCTGTATTGAAAAAAATCTGGAAATATGATTTTTTTTCTAAATATATTAATTTTCGGAAAAATTCGATATATATTAATCTTTTCCAGATTTTTTTAAATATTTCCAGAATTTTTTCATTATCTTTTTTACCAGATTTTTTTTAATCATGTTTTTAATTTTATTAATTTTTCCAGAATTTTTAAATTTTTTAGGTATTTTTTCAAAAAAAATCCAATTTTTTAAGTTTTTTTCCGTTTTTAAATTTTTTTATTTTTATTTTTAAAAAAATCACAAATACCACGTGTACCTAATAAAAAAATTATAGTGCGCCACGTCATCAGAAATAGGTGACGCAGCACGCCACATCAGCAAAAATGCACAGTCAACAGGCTTAGGGGAGTATTCTAAAACAAAAAAATTTTACAAGGACTAAATCTGACTAAAAAAATTTACAGGGGGAAAAACCAAAAGTGATCTATATTACGGGGTAAAGGCCTATTAACCTTTTTATATTTTACGAAGAAAAAACAGTGCACTTTGTTTTTTAGTGGTACAAGTAACTAGTTATGTCAATGACCCCAAACCCAAAGCTTCAATGACATTTAAATTCTATGTTCGCCATTTCTTGCTACAGCAAACACAAAATTATCAACATCTTCCTAAAGTAGATCAGGGGAATAGTATATATTCCATGAGCACAAAGCTTTCACTCATATCTTTTCTTTTTTGTCCATTTTAAAATAACAAATCTTTTAGTCATTTTTTTTATAAAGGTAAACTAGCTCCATTTCAAAATTCATAAGAGCATCAATTAGTACATGTGAAAAATCATGTTAAAATTTAGTCTCTAAACACACGTTTAGAGTATCTCTAATGCAAGAATTCAATTTGGACTCTTAACGCCTTTATGGGCTCAAAGAGAATCACATACTCTTCTCTACCTAGGTATACCACATATTGCATTTTTATTTTTATTAAGAAAAATGGTTTTACGCAACAAAAAAAAAATGCTAGAGTAGTTTATATGTCTGTATTATATATTAATCTACCAAAAATACCATATATGTAATACATTTTTAAGTTATAAAGTATATGCATAAAATCAAAATAGTTTAGTTTTGATACATCGTCAATGTAAAATATTAATACATCGGTGATAAAAGATCATAATATTTTGATTTTATGTCGTTATCATCGATGTATTAATATTTTACTTTGGCAATGATTAAAACTACAATGTAAAATTTATTCATATGTATAATTTTACATGTAGTCATGATTAAAATCAAATAAATATTATGATTAAACGGTTATCATGATTGACGATATAAAAAAATTAAAAACATATTACGTTGAGAAAATATATAAATTAAATCCAAATCAAAATGTTCATTAAACTTTTTGGTTGTTTAATTTAGTGTTTGCATGCCTTTTGGCTGTAACACTAATCTTTTGTTCTCGGTATCTAGATGTAACTCGTATTTTTATTCTCTAGTTTTTTTCTGACACATCTTGTACTTGAGCGACTAGGATTCTGGTTATTTAATTTCATTTTAGTTTCTTAAAAAAATTGATATCTTCCTTAATGCTTAATAACCTTAATTACAAAATTTTAAAGGCTCTGATTAAAAAACATTTTATATTGTTTTGTTAATGGTACTGCACTACTGTATAAAATAAAGTTGTTTTTTCTCCAAATACTAATAACCAATTCATTGATAGCTAGCCATCTCTGTATAAAATAAAGTAAAAAAAAGAATGATATATACCCATTGTCAGATAAATGCTTGATCACTTATTAAATTTTATTCGATGCATAAAGTATGGATGTTTTTGATGAGGCAATCAAGGTGTTTTTGATAGTAATATAGTAGTATATCTAAACCTTCAAAACCCGACAGAATGTATAACCCAAATTTAATAATTTAGGCTGCTCCAATTCCAATATAGTCAGCTTGACCACGTTCTTTTCTCAAAAAGGAAAATTTCTTCAACTCCAATCACACTCATATTATAATTTGTTTAACATTTTTAAGTACTATATATCAAAAGTTCTATATTAACTAATAAGCTGCTGAACACTTAAGTAGAGAAATTACATACCTACAATTCAAACTGACATGATCAAAGGGTATTTCCCACATTTGTATTATACTATCAAAGTTGGTTTTGAAATAAAATTTAAAATGTTTTTTTAATAATGTAATAAAAGGGAATGTTTAATAATAAGTTATTAACCATTTTTTGGATGTAACATGCAGGTGTTGCAAAAATACTAGTATAATTTATCGAATTACTTTGTTGGCAGAATTTATGAAAGGGTTTTGTTAACCGGTTCTCTTGTTAACCGGTTATGTGGAACACTGGTTAAGGAATCTAAAAATAAAAATTATGTCTTGAAAATGTAAGCTTTTATTTTTTTATCAAGTAATTATTACACAATGTTTTAATAGAATGTTAATCTTTTTGGATGTTTAACTAATATCCATGAGAAACTTTTTAACATTCTCCCTTATGAAATACTGCGAAGTTAATCTCACAATCATTCTCGTCTGAATCACAATCTTGTATAGCATATTTGACCGATTGAGGGAGTCATCATCATTGCTATATTTTTTGAGTGGATTGCTCCACCAAATATAGTGCTTGGTTCTTTGTGAAGGAAAGGACGATGAAAAAAAAAGAAAATAAATGCTTTTTGTTGTGTTTCTATTTTTATGTATTTCTCAATTAATCCATGTTTGACTACTTTAATTTGGGGACAAGTTAGTGAAGGTGGTAAAAGATACATCACCACGTCATATTCAATATACAATTAATCTCTTAGCCTAATCCAAAACATTAAATTGTGGCCTTCATTAATTCTATATTGTATTGAGGCCTTTACCTGAATTTAAAAGCAAAATATTCTATGAACCATGTATGAGAATATATATTACCTTTAGCAAACTCTTTTCCGGCCATTATAAAGATGGTATATATGCTCAAAACATTAGGGAAAGGTGAAATACTCAAATTAGGACCCTTTATGTTAGTGGAATATTTTTTTTTAATCAAGCATGAATAAAAGAAATTCGTATTCTTTGATGCCTTCTACTTTGTTCTACATCCACCTCTTTAATTTTTTTCCCTTCTTTCCCTTCGTGGTAATAGAATAAAGCCGATTTGCAGAATTGGACAAACACGAGAATAAAGTTTAGTGTGTTTGATTAATCCTCTTCTTTATTTTTGTTGTTTGGTGATGATCATCATATGATTTGTTAGATAAATCTCTTTCACTTGTTTAGTTACTTAACTTCGTTATTTTTCTTTACATTCTAACTTTGAGGTGAAGTTTGTCAGGAGACAAGCGAACATGGTTGCTCATACTTTAGCTAGGGCAGTCTGTTCTTGGTTAGTCACCGTATTTTTATACCTCCTTCTTGTATTGAACATTGGTTGATTAATGATAATAGTTAACTTTCTTTTGTTAAAAAAAAAACTTGTTGTTTTTCTTCTCCTTTTGTCAAAAAGGAAAAAGAATTACTACGAGTGCATCTCTAATAACGAACCAATTAGAGATGTTGATTAACTTACTTTTGACAAGTCGTGTTGCGTTGCATTACTTTTACGAGTTTTTTGTGCACCAACTTTAAATGAGTTGAATACAAATAAAATCGTGCATCTAAAGAGTTTTTTAGGGTATATGCTCTTATTTTCTTATAGTCGAGCAATTAAGTAAAAAAAAAAAAAAGTAACCAACCATTAATTAATAAACCACTTTATCGATTGCTCGTTTTATAACATTAAGGACTTTTGAATTAAAGATGCTCTAAATGGTGAAACAATTGACATGGTGACATGAAACAACATGACATACCTACTTGTTTGAGAATGAAAATCTGGATGAAGATAATGTTAATGAATTAGATCATTACAAAACAAAACAAAATTAAGAATCCAATGGCATTTGACGCTAATCACGACATATGTCTAGCTACTTGTGATATGATGGTCACTATCTATCTAAGTTGGCAAGCAAAAAGGTGTACAGTAGGAGTATGTCAAACTTTTCAATTTGAAGTTGTTGGGAGGAGGATAAAGAGGTGGTGGTGGGTGCTGAGATTGCCTCGGGGGATGTTATTAATTAGGGTGCATATCATGTTTAATTATTAACTAATAAACTAGTAAATTAATTAACATAAACTTTGTCCTATTCCAAAATCTAAGCTAGCTGGCTAGCAAACTTTTAAATGGGTTATGAAAAGTTGTATCCTTTCATACCATTCATTTTCAAGACAAATTTTTTTTGGTTGTTTTTATATGGCCGTGGGTTTGTTTTGGGGTATGGAATGCCTTGAAAGAGTTGGAGTGTTACTTAAGTGGAGTATATTATAATGGTAATTGGGCAATTTACTTTACGGAGTGTTGTATCATCATTGTACATAGTATATTGATTTCGATGTTGAAACTCGAAGCTTCAAACTTACTTTGATTATTAGCTTTTGGTACTCAAATACCATGAAGAGTTTTTCAATGACAAATGATTTTGGTAGGTTTGGCCCACTTTATCTTCATCATGATATGGTTAGTCCACCATATAGAGTTCATCATTTAAAAAGTAGTGAGTTGGATTTTCATTGCCGATGTAAGTATTTTGTTGGTGGATAATATGTAAGCATCATTGTCACGAGTCTCAGAGTTTTGAAATCAAGTCCTAAGTCTTCAAGACGTAACTCATATAAACTTTTTTTTTTATGAAGAAAAAATAGGTACTCATGTTGTGTACCAATAAGATAGGAAAATGAATTCCACGGTAGATCCCATATATCAACACATTCATAACATCGGCGGTCATCACTCTTGATCTCCGATAGTCCTTACAGGTGCATATTTTTATTTTCATTTTATCAATCAAAATATCACTGTTGAATATAGATTGTCTAGTCTTGATCAAATTGTCACCGATGTTCGATTGCATGAATGTGAATTCTCGGACTACGAGAGTGAGGTCCAAAAAATAGAGGGAAAGAGAAGAAAGTGAAGTCCACTAGAGAGTTTTTTCTTCTTCTTATGGATAGGGAAAATAATAATAATCATTGAAAACTCACACACACAAGTGAATGAGACAAAATTTGAACCTCGGTCACGTTTTCAATCTAACAATTTCGATATTTTTACGAGTCGAGTTAACATTTGTGAACTTGATTTGAGAGTTTTAGATTATTAATATAGACTAAAGCATTGCATCGGCATTGCATATGCGACCTATTGTGGAGTGTTGAATTGTTCAATACTTCTTTTTTCTGTTAATATAGTGTTACATTGCAATCATCAGAAAATACACGTAAAAAAATCAATGGATGGAATCTCTGACATTTTCTTGTGCAAAAGATCATGCTTTGCAGAACTTTGTTAGGGATTAGAGAACCTGTGACATTATTCCCTTCCCAAAGTGTAACTTTGATGTTCTCTTTTGTTTATTTTATTTTATATTTTATGTTTATTTGATTTTGTTTACTTTGTCTTGTTCTACATAAATTGCTAGGACTACTTAATATTAATAATGTGGACCAAATGAGTAAAAAATGGACCCGGGAACCGAATAGGATGACCCAACCTAAAACTAACAATTAGGCCCATATACGATTCTTAGCTTTGCTTCCTTGCTTAAATTTACGTTATTCTTTTGTTTTTATACAAAAAGAGTGGTTCGACTATTGAAAAAACTAAATAGATCAGACAAAGTAATTGTTAAAACTTAGCTGTTGCTGACTAAGAAAATCACTACTGTGCATATTTTTGTGTGAAAAATAAAATCAAGAAAATTGATAGTAAGACTCCTTAAGAAAAGAAAACGATAGTATGTCCAAAATTGATTACGAATGTGTGAAAACCAATTAGCACAATAAAATTGCAAGGGAGAATGGGAAAGTTGGGTGTTTGATATCACAATTAGACCATCCGAATCACATGGTCTACCATAATTTTGACAAATATACCATGTTATCAAACAAACATTAAATTTATGAAATGTTACAACTTACAACGGACTTAACATAAAATGAGACGTAAAATAAGTCGAGAGTCGAAGGGATGATAATGGGTACTCAATGGACAAGATACTATAATGCTCCTCTGCATACCCA
>Ga0315915_1004238_pt1 | contig 18153 bp, 12 predicted proteins | sample MpolbnodulesMG_FD_207738 | JGI IMG/M metagenome (GOLD analysis project Ga0315915, IMG submission 207738) | Medicago polymorpha root nodule microbial communities from Los Angeles, California, United States - branched nodules | ecosystem: Host-associated > Plants > Roots > Nodule | place: USA...
AAAACCTTTTCAAAACTAATAAAAAACACCAAAACAAATCAAACGTCGATTTTTACCCCGAACTACGAGGTTTTGATCCCTCACGGGTACGTAGGCAAAGGACACTCGTCCTTCCAAATCAATAAAATTGTAGATAAATAGGTCTCTTTTCTTCATCACTTTAAAGTCATTTTTTTCAAAAAAAGCAAGCAAGTTTTATAGCACAAAACGTTAAGTAAAACCAAGAGGTTCTCGTAGAGTACTACGGACATAAAGGGTGCTAACACCTTCCCTTTATGTAACTAACCCCCGAACCCAAAATCTTTTCAAAGGGGTGTTTCGAACTTTTTCCCCCTTTTCTCTTAAAATTAAATGTTCAGTCGTGAAATAAAATAGTGAGTCAAACGCTAATCAAATAGCCTTGATCTCCGAAAAATGGCACGACAACTATCAAAAATACTAATACCTTTTTTTTATTTTCCAACGTAATAATATCAATCTCTTTATCCTTCTCATGTATTGTCTTGTGCTGATATATCTTATATTCTTTTGTTTAGTACTCGTTAAGTGCAATAAACCGGTTTTCCCTTTGAATATACATCGTTTTCCTTTCTGGTATAAAATCTATAATATTTACAACGTGACTAATGAAATCTGCCTTCAATTAGCGTAAGTTTTTTAGGATTAAAATGTTATGCAAATTTTATAATTATATGATAACCAAAAAAATGTTAGACACATATGTAGCGCCCCAAAAAATTGTCCCCATGAGTTCTTAGAATTTAGTGAAGGTCGTGTGGATCTTAAGTGTGTAGAATTACTTTTGGGAGTGTTGGCAGTAGAGACTATATATTAATTAGACCCTTAAGTGTCATTAATCTTAAGATGATGGAAGGCGAGTACTATAGTCATCAAAAGAGTATATCGGTCTTGAAGATATCAAATTTAATCAAAGCTCAGTAAAACAATATAATACAATGAGGCACTCAACACGTGCTTTATGATTATTGCACAACTAATCACAAGGAACAATGAGTAATGTTGCACATTTCAAGAGAGGCCACACACATTAGACTTTGTCGACGTATCACGCTACGAAGTTGAAGCCGGACGTGGAGCACCATGCACCCATCAACAAGGGAAAACTTACTCACAACCGAGCAAAGCTAAACATTGTAGGGTTGTTTGACCAGTAGAAATAATTACTCATCTTGAACAATGCATTAAACACATAATCAATCAAACTCAAGATATTTACACAATTTTATTCATTTGTTTTTCTCCCATCATCTTTATTTTAGAGCTATTTCTTATTTCAATAGCTAAAACACTCCAAAACACCGTACTTAAAGAAACTCATAGTTGAGTGACATAATTTTTTCTTCAACATAATTACTAGAAGAAAAGAAATCACACTTGAGGACTATTATCTAATATCTCGGTCAAATTTCTAATTCGAGAACAAATTGTCTTTCTCAAAAGAAAAAAGTTATTGTTAAGAAGCAAAGTAACAGTTAATTGGTTAAGATTATAAAACCAGATTTTAAGTTTTAACCCACTTGAGTTATGTCGATCTAGTGATCCGTTCTTAATTTCTTATCTTCGCAACGACATGATCGCTACTATATCTCAATCTGTCCGTGACTATGCAACTTTTGGTTTTGGCGAATATAACAAATCTGTCAAGAAAAAATTGGTCCAATAAATTAGATTTACTGCCAAATTGGGTTATAATCTCTAGGAATCGTATCCTTCAAAAAAAATAAAATTTCTCTAGGAATCGTAATGGTCAATACTCCATTTCAAGGAAATGAATTTTTTTTCTTTTCTTCTACCTTACTAGCTAGTATTTCTTTGTTTTATTCAATGTTGGCTAATGGCTTCCATTTGGCCATGTATATGTTTGATTTCTTTTGCATTTTGTTAGTACTATTTTTCAACTTATGTACGGTTCTTACGGAAACTACTAAACGTGGACACATAGTCAAAGGAAGGTTTTTCAACCTCTTTCTTCTTTTTTAATTGTTACCTATCTTTTTCTCCTAGAAAAGAGGGTTATGGGCTTTATTTTTCTATTGTAAAAAGCAGCTATACTGTTCGAAGTGTACGGCTTTTTTTGTTGTAAAGGAAAAGTGTACGGCATCTAATATAAAAAGAAGAATCAACGAAAAGAAATCAAAAGTGGAATATTTTGTTTGAAATTTTTATATTATTCTTTCTTTTTTGATAGAAATGTATTTTTTCTTTTTGGAAATCAAACACGGAATCTTAAAGTATAAATACAAGATGGTGATATAAGAACGGATCAATTTAAAATAAGGTATATTATATTTGGAGTGTTGTTAAATATTATGAACAAATATTTATAAGAGAGCAAAAATAGTTCCGTGTACTATTCTAGAAAACAAAAGATGGTAAGTGATGCTTTTGACGAGAATCATGCATGGGCCAGAGTCGTAGAGGTTTAAATTGAGCTAATAAAAGTTGTTCGTAACAATTGGTATTTCTCTTATATTTAACAATTGGTATTTCTGTTATATTTGTTGAACCTAGACTCGATGATGACTAAAGAGATATAAGAGCATCTTTAATCTGGGTCTCTACTTAACAAGGACTGCTACTCGTTAAGAACCTTTTATTAGAGAACGAAAAAATGAGTCCCTATTAAGCAACGAGTCATTATATAAGAGTCTTTTCTGCGACAACTAACGAGTCACACGTTTAAAAGAAGTAATAAAATATGTACTCATCGGTCCCACTTGCAAAAGAATTAATAAATTATTTTTGTTTAATGATGTAAAGTTAATGAGACATATTTAGCTACTTTTCATTTGAGTCATTATTAGTGTATTGTCATTGGAGTCATCGAGTCCTTAATATGTACTTTTATTAAAAAATTATAAATAAATGATTTGTACGGAGTCCATTTAAGAAATCCTTAATATGTACTCCCATTGTGGATTCTCTAACAAACTCAAACTCGTACTCTCAATAAGATTATAATATAATCAACAATGATTCGACGTACACTATATTTTCAACACTAATTTAACACATTATTTTATCTCTATTTTCTTTTTCTATCGCATCATCAACTTAGTATATTTTACCACACCACCTTATAATTCAAACAGTTTTTGTATTTGAACATATCAATATTTTTATGTCTAAATAGTAAACACCATTTCTCTACGTAAACAAATCTATAAAAACTAATTATTCGAAGTCATGTTGCATCAAATTAAGATGAATCATAAATTTAAGTAAAACAAACAGAATATGACACACAGTTGATAGATGATTAAATCCCTTAAACATAGTCATTTGGGATATGAATTATCCACCTCTTAAATCAATATCTTACTTTGAAGATTTACTTTTGATTCGAATGAGAGATATACTATTATAGGATACACACGAAAAATGGAAATGATGGTTAATTTTTTTGAGGACAAAGTGAAGAAAAAAAAGTTGACGACTTATTTTGTTTGAGAAGATTCAATTCAGCACATCACCATTGAACCACACTATATAATATGACTAGTTATTTTATTTTGCAGGCCTGCTTGTCTCTGCAGTGTTGGGTTGAATGTGTTATTTATTAAAAAAAACGTCATTGTTGAGCTCTTAATTATTATTTTGTACAATAATAGTTATTGAACTCGACTGGGAGTAAATGGGTCAATTGAATAAAATATATATGGTCAAATTATATCGAGTGTGACATAACGTGTTGGGTATGGTAAATCACCGATACCAAACACAGTGGAAGAGGATGTTTGGTATTTTCACCTAAATAACATTTTTTTTCAATATATAAACTGTTCTAAAAATATTTTTCTAAAAAAAGGTTGTTTAAGAAATTTGTTTTGTTTGAGAAATCATTAAAAACCTTTTTTTTTTGGTACAGATTAAAAACTTTAACTTATCTAGATAGATTAAGACCGCATTTTTTTTTTTATATCGATTATAACCGCACGCTTGGGTAAACCCATTGTATATAGTTTTCTTGAAGGAGAAAAATACAATGTATTTAGTTAGTTTGACCATCTTATAAAAATTCAATATTATATTTGTTTTTGTTAAATTAGTCATTTATGTTTAAAATCATTAACAATATTGAACCAAACTTCATTTTTAACCCATGCATGTTATCTAAAATCTTATTTAACGATAAAAAAAGGTAAGTTATTTCTAATCCATCAAAACTAACATGACAATTTTCAGTTTTTCTTTAAGATTGTTTTACATTGTTGTCAACGAGGTATAATTATGGTATTGAATGTAAAATATTTTTTTTATATCATATTATTCAATTATTATGTAGACAGACTAGCAATAAAAATAGACTCTGACTACAAATGGTTTGTAAGACTTAACTCAATTGTCAATATTCAAGTCAAACATCTTGTTTTTTAGGTTTGAATTTGGATTCTTCCACTTGTGTATGTGAATATATGTAGTATGTATCACTTCGTCTATAAATAAAAAAGAGATAAGAATGAAAATAGGTACATTTAATGTATAACTCGTCTGTAATGCAATTGCTTTTGAGGAGGAAACTACCAGGAAACCAATAAAAATCGGTTGAACGATCTAAATGTTTTTTAAAGATAAAAGACTAATTTGTTAAAATAAAGTTAAAGGAATCTTTATTTAATTTTTTTAATTAAAATACTTGTTTAAACCTTTTAAATTATGTTAAAGGACTCAATATGTAGTTTTACAAAACAAATATTGTATAAAATATGAGTTTAATGGTGATTAAAATAATTTCCAGAAAATCTATCATAATACCATATAATTCTATTATTATTATTATTATTATTATTTATAGAAAGAATTCTATATTATAGTCGTTTATAAAAAATAAAAAAAAATACTTAATTTTTATTGGAGTCTATCCAAAACTAATTCAATGAATGTCCAAATTTCTCATAAAAACATAAGTCATCTTTGAACCTTGACACATATACCCCTCATTACATCAAATTTCCCTAAATATGATTTCATCCAAAATAAAAATTACTACATCACCAAATCGTTTAACTGACTAAAGTGGACCCCAAACATGTAATTAGTACTAATCATTCACGCTGTCTATTTGTCACGTTCCTTCATGGGGTGGGTGGCAATGTTTGTATCTCCCTAAAAAATGTGGTACACAATAGTTTCTTAGTTTAGCTCTTTCTCTCTCTTTCTTGTGAATTTTTTTGATAAAGAAATGTATTATTTTTCATCATATTTTTTATACATGAAAAATACCTGTTTGAAAGGTTGTGAAAAAAAAAAGTATTATTTTTTTGAGAAAGAAAAATATAAATATTGTTCCTATCTGTCTGTTCCTCTCTTTCAGTTTCTGTTTGTGTGTGTCGTAACAAAAGAGGAAGGGGCACAAACATTAATCTTAAATCATAGGAAAAACCAAAAATAAAAAACATAAAAATAAAAAAAAAGATAAGCATCAAGTACAAGCAGAAGCAGAGAATGAATGGAGTGACACACCTTGAAGAAGGTGATTCTGAGTTTGTTGAAGTGGATCCAACTGGGAGATATGGCAGAGTACAATCTCTTTCTCTTCATATCTCATCATCTTCATTTTCTCTCTCCTAACTTGTCTCAGTTTAATGATGTTTTTTTTAATGTACTTTTTGTAGTACAATGAAATCCTTGGCAAAGGAGCTTCAAAGACAGTGTATGTTTACAAACCCATTTCATTTTTATTATTTTTGGTCTTAACTTTTAAGTCTTTTGGTTTTTCAAGTTGGTTTTTTTATCTGGGCTAGTTTGGATTTGGTTAGGATTTGAGCTTCTCTTTGTTTTGGTTTTTGTTGGTAGAAATGGGAATCTGAAAGATTTGTTTTTTGCTGTTTTTTTTCATTGTTTTTTTTGTTGGTTCGGTTCTTGATTGATTCAGATATAGAGCATTTGATGAGTATCAAGGGATTGAAGTTGCTTGGAATCAGGTCAAGCTGTATGATTTCTTGCAAAGTCCTGAAGATCTTGAGAGGCTTTACTGTGAAATTCATCTCTTGAAAACATTGAAACACAAAAACATTATGAAATTTTACACCTCTTGGGTTGATACTGCTAATAGGAATATTAACTTTGTCACTGAAATGTTCACCTCTGGTACACTCAGACAGTAAGTTCCAACTATTTCTCCTCCTTTGTTTAATAAATGTTTATCATGTTTTTTTTGTGCATTTTAGATCCTGTATTGTTTCTTCATCTTTCGGATTTTCGATTGTCGAATAGGTATAGACTGAAGCACAAGAGAGTTAACATAAGAGCAGTGAAGCATTGGTGCATACAGATCCTGAGAGGACTTTTGTATCTACATAGCCATGAGCCACCAGTTATCCATAGAGATCTCAAATGTGATAACATTTTTATCAATGGAAATCAAGGAGAAATCAAAATTGGGGATCTTGGCCTAGCCGCAATTCTTCGTAAATCCCATGCTGCGCATTGTGTCGGTATGTTTATTTAATTTCATTAATCGATATCGTATATCATAAGGTATCAATGGAAGATGTGGCCAGCTCAAACATTAATGCCAATTAGTTCACTTAGTTGATACCTTTTTAAAATGATTTGATGACGACATAAGAAACTGTAATATTTTCTGGCTGCGCAAATTGCACTTTTCCTATATAATTGGACAAGGATTGGTAATTCTATTTGGACGGACGTTGATCTTTTATGCTTCTGTTTTCGTAGGAACTCCCGAGTTCATGGCGCCTGAAGTATACGAAGAGTCGTATAATGAACTAGTCGACATATATTCCTTTGGGATGTGCATATTAGAGATGGTCACATTTGAGTATCCTTATAGTGAATGCACTCATCCGGCTCAAATATACAAGAAAGTTATTTCTGTAAGTTTGTTTTTAATCTCTCCTAAACTGTTATAAAGGATTTTTTCCGCGGTGAGTATATTTCATTCGCATTTTCTGTCACCAGGGTAAAAAGCCAGATGCTTTGTATAAAGTTAAAGATCCAGAAGTGCGGCAATTTGTTGATAAATGCTTGGCCACGGTGTCTCTAAGGCTTTCTGCAAGGGAGCTTCTAGATGACCCTTTTCTTCAAATTGATGATTATGACCATGATTTGAGACCTGTACACAGTGGAGAATTGGATGACTTTGGTCCCCTCATCAGACAGCCGCTCTATGATCTTCATCGAAGCTATAGTAACTTCAGTAACGAATACTCAAATGGCTTTGGTTATGAAGGAGACTGTTATTATCATCCAGTTGATAATGAACCTTGTGGAATTGAACTTTTTGAGCACCATGATGATGAAGAACCCTCTGAACATGTTGACATAAGTATCAAGGGCAAGAAAAAAGACGACGGTAGCATATTTTTGAGACTGAGAATTTCTGATAAAGAAGGTACAATTTTCAATTTTCAATTTTCATTTCATAAATTCTTCATGCATGTGATATCTATCTATTGACTGTAGAAAAAGGAATTAACTTATATGCCGCGTGTCATATCTTTGTGCTTTAAATTCCCCCACACGCCCGTACTTTTTGTTCAACATCGGTGATTTGGCACGGCTTTAATGCCACTAGTGTATATTTAATGGTGTGACTTAATTGTATGACACAGGCCGCGTTCGGAATATTTATTTCCCATTTGACATAGAGATGGACACAGCGATAAGTGTGGCGACTGAGATGGTTGCAGAACTTGACATTACAGATCAGGATGTTACCAGTATAGCAGATATGATAGATGGGGAAATTGCTTCCTTGGTACCTGAATGGCAATCTGGACCAGGAATCGTTGAAACTCCTCGTTTTGCAAACCAAGGTTTCTGCCGCAATTGTGTGTCGAATCATACTTCAAGCGGCTCCCTCATGGATTTTCTTTCACACAATCAGGGTAGCCTTCAACTTCCCGAATGTTGTAAGCACGGATGTGCCTCAACACACGGCCGGTTTGAGGAGATTACTTTCCAATCTGAGGAGTATGACAATCATGTTAGAGAGAATCTGAACATAGCAAACATAGCGAATGGCTTGCAGTATCTGGGACAATGGAATCAGCATGAAAGTCGTGAACTGAGTCCGGTAGAGTCTGATGATCAAAGTCATTCTGATGAACAAAACGAACAATTAGATAAATCAATATCAGCTGAAGGTCAAGGACATAATGTTTGTGAAAGTAAGTTTCCCCCCAATGCTATAATTTCTCCGAGATATTCATCTGGAACTCATGATTTTTCCAATATCCGTACGTTATATTGTGGTCTTGACGGTGATGATTATGAGAAAGAAATCCAAAAGGAACTGAGATGGCTCAAAGCAAGATACTTAATAGAGTTAAGGGAACTTAAGGATCAACAGCTCGGGATAACGGATAAATCTTCTCGTAGCGGTAATGGAGAACACAAAATAGATTACGCTGTTATGTTACCTTCGTTGACAGAAACATTCAAAGGAGCAGACAATGTGATTTGCTTGCAACCTGTCACTAATAACTGGAGCTCTGATTTGAGCAGCCGTCCTCATGTTAATAAAAGCAGCCCCGATTCAGACGCCAAAAGGGCCGAAAATTGTGAGGCGATGGGATCCCCCGGAGAAGGTATGATGATTACTGCAAAGAGTTTTTACGGTGGCTCGTTGTTACCGCACTCTCTGCACAGGACTGTTTCACTCCCTGTTGATGCTATTGATATATAAATTTTATGAGCCTCTAATTGAATTCTTTTGTAGATTATACATATATGAATTTTCACATGGAGGCTATCTTGATTTCTATATCACCCCCACCCTTGGTACCATTGAGTTAAGATTGGATGACCAACATTTTAATTTTAATTTTACATTTTGAATTTCAAGTTTGATTCGCTAAAGTTGAAATGCGAGTACTTCAATCTTTATTTTGATCATACAACGTTGTTTGACACTTCTAAATCCGACACCAACACGACACTAACACGCGTGATTACATTCAATTCAATCATTTTTCAAATTACTCCCAGTGTTGACGTGTCAGAGTGTATGTGTCAATGCTTCATAAATGTTATTAGATCTCTTAATTGTAGTGATTTTGTACCGAAGAAATCCTGGTCCAAATAAGACTATACTAGTGTGTTAAGTTGATTGCTTTAGCACTCAATTATGAAAATTGTTGTATACACGTGTTATAAAGCTGAAAAATACATATAAAAGACGAAAATACCCCTCGATAGTTAACTGCCGAGGAAAATAGAACCGGCTGTAGTTAACTACCGAGGAAAATTTCGGCAGTTAATTGCCGAGGAACTTAAAACCTGAAATTAGATAAGGAAATACACCTAAGTTTTTCCTTAATTAAATTTAATTCTTTAATAAGGAAATATTTGTAATTATTTGTAATTAATTTCATTGATATCTATTATTATTCATAGGTTTGACTAACCTATTATTACTTTATAATATTTAAGATATTATTCATCTCTAATTCAAATAATTATAGGGGAAATTATGAATGGTACAACATATTTATCGACGAAAATAAACGAATTAGCGGAAGCTGAATATTTTCATCCTATAATCATTTTCAACTTCAAGCAGCATAAATTCAATCATGATTTGGGTGCCTGTATACCAATCTTGTCACTAGCTCACACATTTTCTTCAATTAATTTTTCAAAATATATGTTTATATAACAATGAAATTGCTTTCTGAAATCTTTTCTTTATAATATTGCCGACTCCACCGTTAGTTTACTACCATGAGGCAGGAGAACTATTAAGAATATATATTGGTCAAGATTAAGAATATTTTTTTTATTAGGGTGTTCTATTTTTATTTGTTTATATTAATCTACATTTTTATTCAGAAAAACCTCTTTGATAATTACAAATATCAGTGGTTAGTCAAACCTATGAATAATGATAGACATCAATGAAATTAATTACAAATAATTACAAATATTTCCTTATTAAAGAATTAAATTTAATTAAGAAAAAACTTAGGTGTATTTCTTTATTTAATTTCAGGTTTTAAGTTCCTCGGCAGTTATCTGCCGAAATTTTCCTCCGTAATTAACTGCAGCCGATTCTATTTTCCTCGACAGTTAACTATCAAAAGATATTTTCGTCTTTTACATGTATTTTTCAGCCTTATAACATCTGTATACAACAGTTTTTCCTCAATTATTATAGAATTGTATAATTGAGCAGTAACTGCATAAAATCTCCACTTTAAACCAAAGATGAGTGGGGTCCAAGCAATGCGCGTGGATGGTCACTCAGTTGATTATCCCACTTGTTAGTCCGTAGGATTGTCTTGTACTAGCTGAGAGCATAGTCAAAAAATCAAACAGAAAAGATATGTCGACGTGAAAGTCCACATCGATGTTTTTTATTTTTAGAAAAATGTTACTCTCTTTTTTGGTCTGAAAAAAATTGTGATAAGATGATTTGTTTCGATTAATATTTTTAAAAATATCAGCTTTTATAATTTTTGTTAATAGATAATTAAAATATTAAATTTTAAAATTGTACATTGGTATATGTGAAAGACTCAACCGCATTAATCATTTTATGACGGAGAGAGTAACAATATCCTTAAAAAAAAAAAGAGTAACAAATGTCCTCGGAAGAATTAAAAAAAAGTGTCCTTAGAAAAAGAAAGAAAGAAAAAAGGTCTCCTAAGGCCATGTTTAATAAACGGAAAGTAATAATTATTACTTTGACAAATCTTTGTTTTTTACAACAGATTATTTGTAAAGATACTTTAAATATTATCTTTAGTATACTTGTTAGCATGGTCCTCATATTTATATTTTTTTTTCTCTTCGAATCCAACACATTGTTTTGTAGCAAGTATGAATTATAAGTTTCACCTTACTTAGAAAAATGGAGATTGAACATTTATTTTATTTTTGAAAGAAATGTGCTTATAGCATTTCACTAGAATAGAATAAATTGTTCAATATAACGAGGTACAATAGAATAAATGATGGGACTAGCTGGTAATGTAGCAGCCACTACAAGATTATGAGTTACCGTATTTGTTTGTCGCTGGTTGAACTCGACTTTAGAGTTGTTGGAGCGATAAGTAAGAGTCGTCTACAGGCGATAATTACTGGATTAGCAATGAGAGGTGAAAGCATCCATCGTAAGCTTTAAGTCTAAAACAAAATACACTTTGTCTAAAGCAAAAGTCATTCTAGAGGCATAATAATGACCCAAGGCTTCACCTACATTGACCACACACACGGTCGAGATTGAAATAGTTTTAGCAAGCACAAAGGTACCATCCTCGTAAGCTTTGAGGTTAAACATTTTATAACTAATGAGACTTATAAACGCCATGCCTTAATGTTTTTGGTGAAAATATGTTGTCCAACTCTACGCGGTTGATCTTGCTACAATGTGAATGATCCTCGATAGTGTAGAATTTTTGTGTCAACCCAATCAAAATTCAGGTGTTTTTGTTTGGGACAAAGAAACTAAGCAGGTTGTTACATGTTTAAAAAATATTTATCCAGAGACTGTAATTACCAGACTTAATAGGTGGAACTTAAGAATTTGAGACTCATTTAACAGTTCTAATTACATTGGTGAACTAGTTGCATCATTATTATATAATACTATCTTGTTAAAGTGGGTGCTTTATTGGATGAAACTCAATTGATTTTATAGTTTTAACTGAATAATATGCATGGTCATGGACACGATAGTTGGTAAGGGATGGATGTGAAGGTACGTTGACAAATCAATAAATTTATGGATTAATTAAGTAAATAGTCCCTATAAATATTCAGAATTTTGTTTTTAGTCCCTACAAAATAAAATCACACTTTTTAGTCCCTGTAAAATTTTCCATCAACATTTTTAGTCCCTATAAAATTTTCCATAAACATTTTTAGTTTCTATAAAAAATTTCCATCAGCATTTTTAACCCCTAAAATGCTTAAGAAAAATGTCACAGGGACTAAAAAGTGTGATTTTATTTTTTAGGAACTAAAAACTTAATTAACCCTAAATTTATTCTTTCTTTTGATCCATACCTTATTGGTCAAATTCGTTCTTACCTGATGTTATCACCCAATGGTAGGGGTGGGAATAGGCTAGGCCGAGCTAAGCTTTGCAAGGTCTAAGCCTGACATGTTAATCTTTTTTAAGGCCTAAGTCTGGTCTGCGGCCTATCATAGGCTTACTTTTTAGCCCGAGTTTGGCCTTCCGAAAGCCTGTTACGGCCTGCTAGCCTGTTTAAAGGCCTATATCATATGAACGTCTTTAAATAAGCAATGTGATTTATGTTTAAATAGACTAACGAACTAATAGGTCAACTAGATTAAACTATCTTTTGATAATCAACGTGAGTTTTTCCGGAATTTGACTATATATTGTATCTTATTTCAATTCAAGTTTATAATGATGCATTTATATGTGCGGAAAATTAATTTATACTAATAAGCTTAAATTATTGAAAAAGTTAACAATTTTATATTTTAATTAAAAGTACAAAATATAATATAATAATAAATAATATTATTCATATTTGCTTAAATAGATCGGCCTAATAGGTTTAAGAGACTTTTTGAATGGCCTCTGGCCTGACCTTTTAAGTTAGATAGGCTTTTAAAAAAGCATAGGCCTACCCTATTTAAAAAAAAATTTGGCCTGACATGACCTGTCGTAGGCTAGGCCGTAGGTCCCTGTAGGTCAGTTTGGCCTATTTCTATCCCTACCCAATGGGATGCTATAAGAACTTCTTCTATCACCCCTTTGCTTTTTATTCAATAATGGATGTTGAGGTTGTTTTTCAAAGGCAATCAAGTAATAACTGGACAAAAAAGAAAACAATGATAGGTATGAGAAATGTTCTGCAAATCGAGTGTTAACTCTTCGAGTTTACGTTTTTAGGTACCAGAATCGTGTTAACTCTGAGGTAAACACGGTTTCTAGTAAAATTGGAAGGTTTGACGAGTTTGACTGAGTTAACACTTGGTAAATTCGTGTAAACTCGATCGAATTTACCGAGTTTTACGAGTTTACATCTAACAAAAAAAAATCGGCCCTTTTTTTGGCCCATTTTTTTCAAAACCCAATTCCTTTTCTACAAGCCCAAAGACTGAAACGTTTTGCGATTCCGACAGTGGGAATTCAGATTTCGACACCGATGATTGCGACGCTGATTAAGGTTGTTGTGGTGGTGTTTGTTGACCTTTTGAAGAAATTAACTAGTTTATTTTTTAGATAGTTTTATTAACAACTTTAGGAACTTGTGAAACTTGCTTTTTTGGATGGTTTTATCGGATGGCTTAAACTTAGAGAATTATGAAACTTATGATTTTGTGCATTAATATTTGTATTTTGATGCTAAGTTGAGCATAACGTTTTTTTATGGTAGTTCGGTATAATTTGTCTTTGTAATTAAGTCATATTTTGCACTATTGACCTATTTACAATATCATATTAGCTTATATATGTCATGCATATAATAAAATTTATATAATTTTAATTTTAGGTAAACTCGTACGAGTTCTCGAGTCGAATTTACCTAGGCAAAACGAGTTGAGGTAAACTCTCGAGTTATAAAACCTTGGGTGAGAGGATGAAAGTACCCACAAAAAGAATCAAATTCTCTGTTTCTGGCAAGTGCCAACTAAGCCGGTTGCTAACTAGTAGTACTATACACGCGGATTGGTTCATACAATCAGTTCGGCTGACTTTCTTTCATGCATCATAATTTACGAAAATTGCTCTTCTTTACTTCAGTTTTTCAAAATTAATCACAGCGACAATTAACCGACGTTCAATGACACCCAACATGAGTTAACTGACTGCTGCTATTCTAACGGAAGTTAACTGCCGATGCATCTTTTTAAAGCATACACTGCAGCTAATTTCTTTCATTTCACAAAACTTGATCTCCAAGACTCTCAAATCATACAACACCATATTTCTTTAAATTCAAATCAACCACCACTTCAATAATAAGTAAATCTTCATAATTCATTACCGTTGATATTTTATGTTAATATGTTACATTTTTCCTTAGATTATAAATGTTTAGTTTTAGCATTATGTAAATTTTGATTTTTTTTTGTAGTAAATGATTAAATGTTTACAGTATTATGTTATAAATCCTTGTTATACTAGATTTAAGTTGATTAAATGATTACATGTTTATGTTTTAGTTTTTAGGTTTAGGGTTTATGTATATTTTGCACTTCAAATGTTTGATGAAATGTTTGAATGGATTTTTCATTGATTGTTTTTAATTTCTTATGGTGTAAATCTGAACCAATAGACATTTATCTAGTAAATCCGAACATGATGTTAGCTGCAGTGTACTACAACGGTGGAAAGCACTATTTGTTCAAGGTTGAGGTCAATGTCACGTTAGTAGATCTGAATGATCAACAGTTCAGCTAGATGATGCTCAAGAACGACGACGACGTGAGGAGCATGTTCTCAATATTTAGTTAGCATATCTTCTCGAAGATTGATTTGGATGTTTTGTTGGTGAGATCTTCTGAAGATATTCTTGAAAGCTTGATTCAGCCAAATGAAGATTGGGTTATATTATTATGTTGTGTCATTATTTTGAAAATGTTAGCTTGAAGATATTTAGTTTAATTCTTGTTAGTTTGTTGAAAATGTTGACATTGAAGTGTCTTATACTTAGTGTAACGGTTTGTGAGTCTCTTTGATAACTCAAAAGAATGAAGAAAACACATTTTGTATTCTATCAAATCAACTATACATGTTCTCACATAGAATTCCTTCGTATAGGAAGAGTTGGACATAAGGGAATGCATTACTAAAATGTTGTTTTGAGCTTGATCATGCTTCTCCACCAATTAAAACTTGTTAGTTGACAGGGCAGTAAGATTAAGTTCAAAAGAATATGTTAGAATGCACTCCATTTTGCCCCTACTCAGTCAAGAGTGTTCAAAATCGAATCAACTTAATAGAAAATCGTAAAAAATCGTATGTTGGTTCAAATGTTTTTGTGTCAATTTTTCACTCAATTGTGTGGTTTGATTTGCGATTTTTGTTTTGTCACCCAAACTAAATCAAATAAAACTACATATAAACTCATGTCATTTGGGCCAAACTCACTCAAAAACATCCACTCAGGATGTCGGGCTAGGTCCACCGACCAAACCAATTGATCAATTAACTGTTTTTTTTTTACCATTTTCACCTCACTACCATTTATTTATTTTTTGGCTGAATCATCTACCCCTATTTAAATTAAAGCTTAAATGTAACTTTAATCCCCCTATTTTCAAAATTGTTAACTTTGGATATCCCATTTTCTAAAGCTAGCATTTCAATCCCCTAGTTTCAAAGTCAACAAAAAATAAATTTGGTCCCCCTCCTCTAAAAATGATGTGGCATGCTCATTAATGATGTGAATCCTACGCAACATTGTCTACATGATACATCATTTGACACCTCGTTTTCGTATCATTTTAACTAAAAAATTATATATTAAAATATCATAAAATTATATTACAAATTAATATTGAAATTAAAAAAAAGAATTGAGGGAATAAAATTAGAAACCCTAATTTGTCCTTTTATTCCCAAATCCTCAAATTGAAGAAAAAATTCTAAAATTGAAGAACACAAGAACAAATCAAGTGATGTGCTTCGCAAGTTTATAAGGTGAAATGAGTTTTAATTGTTTTAAAACTAAAGATGTAACCTAAAACAAAATTATCATACTTTGCCTTCATCCCCAAAAAGAAAGCACGTTTACTTTATCCAACAACTGAGAAGTAGATTTTTCCTTGTTTTTGAATAGCTTATTGTTTCTTTCATTCCATAACACCCAAGCACAAGAGAGCCAAATGAGCCACACAAAAAAAAAAGAACGGTGTGCTTTAAGGTCGTCTGTTGAGTAAGCAAAGTGAGCAAAATGATTTGGAATATGTTGAGGATCAACGGAAGAGAAACCAATCCAATTATGAACAAGTTGCCAAAGGGAACTAAAAATATTACAATATAGAAACAAATGTACAACAAATTTAAAACACGGTTTGTCGGAAAACAAGTACAGGTTGTTACAAAAGTGATGTCGATGTTGCTTATTCATTCAAGAAACAAGGTTGGTGTTGGGATTTGTATTCATGACGACCAAGGGAGTTTTTGTTTTGAAAAAACCAGAATGGATTTCATCGTTATTAAGTATTGACGAAGAAGAAGCGATGTATATATATATATATGTTTATTTTATGCTTTTAGAAGAGACGCACATCGAGAGTGTTACGTCTGGACTAGACTCTAAAAGAGTGGTTGATTGCTACCATTACAATAGAAGAGAGGACTATGATGGTTGATAACAAAAAATCAATTAAAATTAAACGACCTATTTTTAATTCATATCAAATACTCAAATCAAATATGTGATTTTTAATTTGGATAAGATGATAATTTGTCTCGTAACCGATTTAAACCGCATCATGAACACCACTAATCATAAGACTAAACACTTATTAGCACCTGCACCTCAAGCGTAAAATATAGTGTAAATAATAAAAACTGTAAATTTAGAATATAGACTTATATTTTCTTAAAACCTTGATGTCAAAATACATGATTTTCTTATGCACAAATTATGTTCTAAAATATCCTAAAATTATTTTCAAAACATAGATTTCATAATTATTATTTGTTTATTTAAACATAAATATTGTATTTTAGTTATTTGTAATTGCTTTTTGAACGCTATGAAATTCTCTACTTTAGATTAGAACACTTGTTTTCCAAGTACAAGGGTGTATAAATAAAATCAGATGATATAAATAAATAAATAAAAGTGTACAAAAATTCTTTAATTTGGCCTAGCCTATTCGACTAGGGTTTATTATAAATTAGGTTTCATTTGCACTCTTCATTCATTCTTCTCAGACCTGTGCAGCCGCTTGCAAAAAGAGTAGTATTGTTGTATCTCCATTATCGACGTCGAACTTCATCACCATGGCTGACTATGTATTTCTTCATAAACCCTAATTGAAATCAGATCTCTGTAAACTACAATTTATTCAACTCCATTGTGATTATATGCTTATTTGAAACATTTGTTATTTTACAATAAAATTGTTACGTTTAATTTTATCATATAGCTAGATAATTAGTTATAGCTGGCCAAATCTTTTAATTGTTTTGTATGATATTCAGATGTTTAGGGTTTTGAATAATGGTTGTTTTTTACAGTGCAGTTCAGATAATTAAGGTTTTCTATCATGTTGAGAATGCAAAGAAGTATGAGCCAAAATATGGTTTTGGTTTAATACTATTGAGAATGCAAAGAAATATGATGAGCCAAAAACAGATGTGTTAGGGTGAGTTAATTCTGTCTTTTCTGTTGGATAATTGGATTGGCTTTGTAAATTTTTCTCTCAGGTGTTTTGTTTGTTGTGATCTTGAGACGAAATAGTTGTCTACTTCTTATAGTTCGTCTTTGTCTTCAATCTTGACACTTTTGATAACGCGACAAATTATTTATATATTTTTTTTAGGAAAAATTATTTATATTTATTTTAAAATATATAAAGATATATACGATATACACATTGAATTCAATGATCAATTCATTAGAGTATGTATACTATAAATTATTATTAAGGGTGTAGCACTATTCAAAAATTACAAATCAATATCAATGTAATTAAACTTTTTAACATACCGATAAATTAATATTTGTATTATCAAATATATTTTTAATATATATTATCAAATAAATTAATACTTGCATTAAAATTATCTTATAAATTTATGAATTAATATGTAATATATCTAGATTTTGCATCAAATGTACACATCGGCTTAGTGGTCCAGCCTTAATGCATGAGTTTTTGAAAGGTAATAAGGAAAAAGAAAAAAAAAAAAGAACAAAAGAAAATAAAAGAAAAGAAAAGGGCAAACATAAAGTATAGTTGGGAGCTAATACTAGGATGAAGTGAAAGAGAAAGTTATTGGTTCAAGAGAGATCCAAAATTAAGACTTGAAAATTGCTCAAAAATTACACCAACGATAGTTAATTGTAGTTTGACTTTTCTAGCTGCAGTTAACTGTCGTTGACCATTTTAAAAGTGTCCAACGACAATTAACCTGCATTGCAAAAGTCGAGCGACAATTAACCATCGTTGGTGTAGTTTTTGAGCAATTTCAAAAGTGAGATGAGTAAAAGCCTCAAGACATTG
>Ga0315915_1004241_pt1 | contig 18146 bp, 7 predicted proteins | sample MpolbnodulesMG_FD_207738 | JGI IMG/M metagenome (GOLD analysis project Ga0315915, IMG submission 207738) | Medicago polymorpha root nodule microbial communities from Los Angeles, California, United States - branched nodules | ecosystem: Host-associated > Plants > Roots > Nodule | place: USA...
AAAGTATCACTTGGTACATCTATCCCCATCCCCATGATATAAAGCTTCACGTTTTATGAAAAGTTAACTCATATATTCTAAGCTGAGTTTTGCAGCTTCATACACTTAGCACACTATATCAAAGTACACAAACTGATAACTCATTCACGAATTATATGATCTCAGGCTAACAACAATCACTTAAGCAGGTTGAAATATATCTTCTGCAGCCGGTTTTCTTACATGGTCAGTTATATGTTGCAGTATCAAGGGTGACATCAAGAAATGGACTCAAAATTTTGTTGACAGGTGAAAATGGTGATTGTATAAACACTACTAAAAATGTAGTGTATAAGGATGTTTTTTAGAACATGTAAGCATTTAACAATGATTTGACAATATAATCTTCCCTTTTTTAGTCATCACGCTACATTTTATGTATAACATTTTATTTTTGATCTATTTTTTTGCGTTTTATAAATATAAACAATGTATATGACCCGTACGGCAGTACGGGTAGACGATCTAGTTATAAATGTTAAGCTTTCCAAGCTAACAGTAAACTCTAATCACCTAAAGTTTTCCTTTCTTAGCTAACATTAAATCCAAGCTAACCTTCCAATTAACTGACCACTAAACCCTGAAGCATTTATAATGACATTTCATATACCTATGTGCAGTAGATAGGGTTTTGAAACTCTCATCCCCTTATTTACACACATAACTATGATTCAAACTCTTAGAGAAACTTACCACCACTACTTCTTTTCCCCTCTCTCTCTCTCTCTCTCTCTCTCTCTCAATGTATCAGCACAAACCCTTTTTTTCTTCTTCTTCTTCTCAAAAACACACACAAACCATTCTTCTACCTTCATTTTAATAATTTTTCGATCTTCCCCCACTAAAGTAAAAGCATCATCGTCTTTCATCTCTTCATTCTCTACAAAACCCACTCGTTTTGCATCACGCCGGATTTGCACCACCACTATTGACCATTGCGTCGGAATTCGCTCTTCACCGCGCCAGGGTTGCTGTCAAAAGCTTTTTATATTTTGCAAGGTTAATGGTTATTTTCAACTTTTGTATTCCTCATTTGTAATACTCAACCATTCATTGTTATTCATTTTGATCTTTGTTTGGTTATTTGTTTATTCATTTACGGACAAAATCACAAGGGCTTCAAATTTCATCCAAACTCCAACTCAGCGCTCTTTGTTTGGTACCATTTACACATAACCTTCAATATCAGTTATGATTCTCACATTTCTTCAATCAGTTTTATGTTTTTAATTTGATTTTCGTGTTGATTTTAATTTTGTATTCCTATTTAGTGATTTTGAATTGTTGATTTCAAGTTTTTGTTGATTTCTGATTTTACTAACCCTATTTTGAAAATATTAAAACCCTGATTTGAAAATAGAAAGACCAATTTCTTCACTTCCTTTCTTAGCTGCAAGGTTTCAACTTCAGTCCTTTCTTTTGAATTTTATTTCAACCTTTCCTCAATATTTTCAGTTTTGGTATGAATTTAGATGACAAGAGAGGCAACAAGAGAAATTTAGTCTGGGACCCTCATTTGTTAAATTTCTAATTTCAAAGGTTTTGGCATGTAGAGGTTTCACAAAATATATTTTATTGTTTCATTTTTAATATACTTAATTCTAATTGAGATTCATTGATGTTCTTCCGTTTTTTTCTTCCACTATCTATAGGATATGAGAATCTCATTCACCTGAAGAAGGAAGAAAATGTGTGGCTTTGTATGTTTTTTCCTTTTTGTGATTGTTGTTTTAATTATGATTTTAACATTCTCTTTGATAAAATTTACTTCAACCAACATTGGTCTCTGCACACGTTTCATTCATTGTCTAATCACTTTAGTGCCTTAGGGAAATTGTTGAGGTAGAGTTTGCTTAAAGTTTAGAAATTAGAGAAGTCGTGGCTAATTTATACTCATTTCATTAGATATGGTTTTTTTTTATTATAGACGTTTTCATCCTTTTCATGTTGTTTATTTGTACTCCTACCTATGTTTTCGCAATTGATGCAGCTTTTGATCTCTTTAGGGCAATTAATACTTCAATACAAATGTGGAGGGTAAGGTTATAGACTGTGGAGGGTAAAGTTGCTATGTTTTAAGTTTTGTGGAAATCAAATTTGTATATTTTTAAATTGTGGATTTTAATTCCTTCACATATCGTTCTCATTCTGCTATGCAATTTTTTGTCATTCTTCCTTTCATTTATACTTTTGGTTAAGTTTTGGCATTTATAATGCGTCTTCGAGAGGTTTTTTCTTCATCATCTTTATTTATTTATCTTTTTTTTCCGTTTTTTGTTCTACCCGCATGTTGTCATAATCCGAAGAGCATTTTTTAGCGTCAAAAAGTAATATTTTGTGTAGATGTTTTTTCTTCTTCTTTTGTTACTGGAATATTAAGAGAGGGAAGTCATGAGGATTATACTCAGCTCTTTGTTTTCGCAGAGTGATTAAAACTTCTAACAAGACTTGGGTAATGCCAAAAATCTGTCTTTAAAAGAAATAAGATCAGGTTTTGATTAGAAATGGGCTTGGATTCAAAAGGAAATTGAATTTCAGATGCGTGCAAATTGCAATGTGTGTACAACTCATGATGAGTGAACTTAGACAAAATGTGTTGCTTCAATGTTACCTTTCACTGTTATGTTTTTGAAAGTATGTTGTTCATCATTTTTATGTCTTTTGGTTTAGGACAGGCTTTATAATGTGTTAAATAAGTTACTAAAGGTGGACTTTTTCTATTGTAAATTTTTTGACCACTTTTTAAGTAAGAATAAAAGTAGACTAAAGGTTATATTTATGCTTATTTTACTTTTTAGTTATAAACATGATTTATATGGTTAAAAACTGGGTTCACTATAAATTAGCTTATATTTATACTTATTTTACTTTTTATTTACAAAATGTAAGCAAATAAGTTTAATAAATTATGTTTTTATATATGTTAAAACTAAAATGAAAATTTTGGCGAGATTTAAATATCATTGAAGGACATATTAAGATTCATTTTATTACGATATTGTATGTTTAATAATCTAATTTGTGTTTATTGATAGACTTGTATATCACACGGGTAAGACCCGTTCGTCGCACGGGTTGAATGTTTAGTTAAAGGGGGCTTTTTATGTAGGGCTTTGTGTTTTGTGGTTTAATTGACACCTCTAGTCATATGTGATGTCCAAGACACCAGGAATGTCTTACTAGATGTCCTGGACACTAGTTATAATTATGTAGTACAATAAACAGTAATAAAGTAAAGTGCAGGGAAGGAAGAACACAGGAGATTTGGTAACCCAGTTCGGTGCAATGTCACCTACGTTTGGGGGCATCTATGCCAAGAAAGGAAATTCACTATAACATTTTTGGTTCGTAGTCGTATGTTAACAAACCTTGTTCACTACCTTGACACCTGAACACTAACCGTGAATTTCTATCCAAGACTCCCCCTAGATATGAGATTCAATCTCACTTCCTCTCAATCACAGAACCCATGATTTCAACAATGATTACAATCAAATAGGTGAAACACTCAAACAAACAAAACCTACTCTTGCTAGAAGCACTAGAGCGGTTTACAAATAATAAAAACAACTCAACTACAGTATAGCTTAATGCATCAAGGTGATATAAAGAGAGACTTACAAGTAATAAGGGCAAACACGAAACCCTAAATGACACTCTTTCAAAATGATGGCTTTGAATCATTTCAATACATTTGAGTCTTCCTTAACGGGTGGAGCTTTGTATGGGCCAAGTTGGGCCACGACCCACCCGCCCAAAAACAAAACAAAATTTTTTCTATAAGGAAATTACTTAAACATCCATTGCTATTAAATAATAATATAAATGGCCCACCCTCTTCACTACTCAAGCACGTGTTAGCGGAAAACACTCGGTGTGATTTAGTCCAACATTGGATAGATAAGATTCTCGAGAAGAGTTTATAAAGATGAGGTACTCCTCACCTTACAAGCCAGTTTTGTAAGGATGAGTTAGGCCCCGATTTTCGTTAAATGGTAGCAGAGTCTATCAGGTCTATCATTGGACTTCCTTCATCCTCCACGCTTCAGACTCATTAGGCTAGGCTGAAGCGTGATGGGGTGTGTTAGCGGCCAACACTCAGTAAGATTTAGTCTAACATCGGATATATAGGATTCTCGAGAAGAGTTTATAAAGAGGAGGTACTCCTCACCATACAGGCCAGTTTTGTAAGGATGAGTTAGGCCTCGATATTCGTTACATAGAATCAAAGCCTATCGGGTCCATCGTTGGGCTTCCTGCATTGTCCACACTTCAGGCCCATTGGGCCGGGTTGAAGCGTGAGGGTGTGTGAGCGGCCAATACTCGATGGGATTTAGTCCCACATCGGATAGATAGGGTTCTCGAGAAGAGTTTATAAAGAGGAGGTACTCCTCACAGTACAAGCCGATTTTGTAAGGATGAGTTAGGCCTCGGTATTCGTTAGAGCACGGCTCTTCCTTCCCCCAATCACTTAAAACACACGCAATTTTCAACTTCAATTTCCCTCTTCAACTCTTTTAACGTAATGTTTGTTCCGCTTTCAATCTACTCAATCGGCGTTGTCATAGCTGAGGTGAAAGCCCTCGTCGCAATCTCTCTTACTCCCTGCCTCAATTTTTTCACTTCGAATTTGAAAGTCAATTTCTCGTCTCTTGTTGATTTTTTAATTGATAAGTGTTTTGTTGTTGTATGTCTATGTCTTTGTTGATTTACTTTTTTGTTGTCATCATTGTTGCTTCAGATATCCTTCATTAGCATTTCTAATTTGATTAATCTATTTTTGCTTCCCTTAATTGCAAAGTGTAGACTAATTTCTTAACCTTTGGTAACAAAACAAATGAGAATATAATTAAGGATAAAACATAAGATAAATATTTCAGCTAGCTCTTGTTGTTTTCCCATTTCTTTTTTTTTTTTCCACTTATTTGAACAGGATGAAGTGTTATAAGAAAGTAAAAGCAATGTGGCCAAATAATTTTGTATTTATAAAGTTTAAAATTGACCTTTCATACATATATGCCAATTACTTATGTTAAAGGATAACATATGTTTTCGGATTATTAGGACTAACTATTCCATTTCTAGTCGAAGAAAACTAAAATAAAACTATAAAATATTCATCAATAAAATTATATTGTATTTTATTGTTTATTTTAGCGGCCCATCCGAGACTTTTTTTATAGCTCCGCCACTGTCTTCCTTTATATAGCCAGAGAATGCATGAGCTTGATCTTCAATCGGGCTAAACAAATCAGCATACCAAAACGTATATTTGGTCTTCACAATCTTCTAGGAGCAAATATATTGTTTCCTAAATGTTTAGGAGATTAACGTCAAAAACACGACATAGGCAAACCGACATGAACAAGCTTCTAGAAACACAAGTCTCTTGGAGAACAAGTTAAATGAGTTATATTGTCACCTCTCAGGATGAGTTATTAAGACGCCATTGAAGTAGGGAATGCAAACTTAACACTCAATGAGTGAGATCTCAGTAGATGGAATAAGATGATACGTAACTTTTCGGCGGAGATGGAAAATAGGATGTGGACAGTGTATTCGGATCTTCAAAAATTAATTCACATGTAACATTGAACTTCTTTAATAGAATGTAATGGCCAAGATTAAGTTAACACGGAGATATAACAAGCCAGTATTTTGAGGGATAATCGAAATTTTTGGGTTGAGAATTACCTTAGGGTTCTGTCATATGGAAGCCCGAAATCATTACTAAGAATTTAAGAGTGTAGTTTTAATATCAAAGAGATCTATGTTTTCGTTCAAATTTATCTTAAAGATGTAATCTGGAAACTTTATATGGGTAACTCGTTACCGACTAGACCAAATTATGGGAACCAAAGATGTCTTAGAAGAGATCGCAAGTATGATTACTACTATGGACAAGAATGAAAGAGATAGAAGTAAGCCTCAAACAACCCGAGGACCGAATTAGGCAATTGTACCAAATTATTTACCAAGTGATAAGTAGAGTATCGTATCCACATGGATTGTTGTTTTGTCCAAACAATTCACATTACTTATTTGAGAAAAAAATAATAATAATAAAAAAGTTAAGGGTTTAGAGTTTGAAAAGTTAATCTGTTTGCAGCATAGTTATCTATTTGGTTACATAGTGAAGCACATGGAGTATATGATCCATTCCCTTATAGTGCTTCCAAACAGGTTGATTAGTGATCCACTTCAAAGCTCCCATGACTTTGATACAAAGTGAACCATTGTTTCACTGAAAAGTAAAGCATTAAGTTGTATAATTGATAGAAGGGCAAGCACACCCTATAAAGGGACTTGCATTGCTGTTTTTTAAAGAGGAAAATCTAGTGGTGAAGAATTGTTTTTCCAAGAGGAAAATCTAGTGGTGAAGAAGGGTATGTAGAACAAACCAGTAAAAAAAATTAATTATTATAGAATCATAATATTAAAATTTTGAAAAAATGAATGGAATGACAAAGATAATCGTAGATAAAAACAGCAAAGTATTTGCTATTTAAATTATGTGATACGAGCTAACTAATTGAACCGAAATATTTCGTATTGAACTCGAGTTGTATATGTCGAGCATAACAAATTCTCGATGAGCTGAGCAAAATTCATTTTTGTTCAACTAATTCCCATACTTATAAATAAGCAGGGCCGTTCCTACAAATCCGGAGGTTCAGTTCTGCAAGTGAAAAGAGGTCCATAATAAAATAAAAATGTATTTTTTTAAAAGAACAATGTTCTATTTAAATTTTTCAAAAGATAAATACAAGGTATCATATATATGCGGTACATCTAAAGGAAAAAATCACTATCGTATACATGAGGAATCTCAAACCACCCTCCCAAAAAAACACCAACCTAACACTTATTAGTATTACTAAGCTATAATTTTATTTTTTTAGGCTCATACCTTAGTAAGACCCAACTCCATTGAACTGTTTACACACCCTAAGATCTGGCTCTTCAGATAAGTATAACCTTTTCAACAATAATTTCACAAAGAAGAAAAAGTAAAGAGTATTGATACGTTGACACACTTCATTTGTACACACTTTTTTACACCCACACCAATGTGCGACACGTGGCATTTTTTGTGTGTGTATGTGAACAGTGAACTGTTAACAAACAAAAAAAACAGGAGAAAAAGAAAGAACCGTGAAAGCCTCTCTCTTCCTCCCTCCCCTCTGTGTTCTCTCCTCCACCTCCTCAGTCCTCACAACCCACTCAACCGGCGGCAACCGTTTTCCTTACAATCTTCGATCATGACCATATTAATTCATCAGCTCCGTACCAGTGTCTTCCTCGTGATCTTCTGTCCTGACCTTGTTCACCTGGTCTACCGTCATGGTCTTAGGATCTTGTAACCAAAACGACTTCGGCCACGGTGATTTCTAAGAACTCAATCGGATCAAAATTGTTAAGTTAAGCTTTCACCATATCCTCCATCACAGACACACACAAGTCCCACCGAGGTTTTGCATCAAAAGAAGAGGGGCCATTCATTGTGCTTGAGAAAGGAAAGATTTGAATCAAATTGAAAGGTCGGCGTAGACGATGATGACGGAGTAGCGAATGCGTGAAGAGAGAAACATAAGACAGGTTTTTCACTTGGTTTTTGGGTGGTTGATAATGTTGTTGTTGGTGGCGTTTTTGGAGAGAAGGAAGAGGAACGGGAGACACAAAGGAGGCAGGAAGGTGAGAGGAGAGAGAGTGGTTGTTTTATTTTTATTTTCTTTAATTTTTTATTTTATTATTATTTTGACTTTTTAATCAAAAAAATTTACAGTGAGACTTTACAACAAATCTTGTTACCACGATGTGGCGTTCCTGATATGAATTTCAAGTACAGACTCACCAATGGTATGTCGTTTCCCAAAGGAAACAAGTGGTTTCCTAAGGAAAAAGAATATCTTACCTATGCTTTTGCTCCGGGGAGCGAAATCCCACCCAACATGACCGACGTGTTTAGAAATGCATTCACACAATGGTCACAGACCACTCGGGTCCTAAATTTCATGGAGACAACATTATACGATGATGCTGACATTAAGATTAGATTCTACAATATTAATTACAATGATGGGGTTGATGATGTTGTGGTGGGTGACACGGTTATCAATCTTGGTTCGAATGTGAATTCAGGTTTGATACGTCTGGTTGCTTCAAAGTACTGGGTGTTGCCAACTGACACCTTCATGTGGTCATGGGAGAACAAAGAATTCGATTTGGAGACGGCGACGATGCATCAGATAGGTCATCTGCTAGGACTTGATCACTCTTTTGATAAGGAGTCTATTATGTATCCAACCATATTGCCATTACAACAAAGGAAGGTGCAGATAACAGATTCTGATAACCAAGCCATACAACAAATGTATACGGCCACCACTACCGAAGCCACTACTACCAATGTGAACTCTGACAATGGTGGGTGCTTCACAATGTTTGGATCCAATTCTGGTCTCCTTACATATTTGTTCCTTGGATTTTCTTTTGTGGCTCTCTTCAACTAGCATCTTAAGTTATCCTTTAATTTTGGAGACGCTTTTTTAATTTGTGTACTACTTTACTTCATGTGCCGTTTTTCGTTAATGCTTAATATGTTATGGTATCATAATAAATCTATTGGAATTAAAAAATAACTACAATATATTTATGAATTAGCAATATTAGATAAATGTTACTAAAATGTCATAAATTTGATTTAGTAACATTTTAACAAGATTCTCTAAGAAAAAAACAATTGTTAGATAAATCCTCTATTTTAGCAACCAACACCTTTTCACTTGGACACAATTACCCTTGTTTTTATTTTTGGGAAAATTAAAAGTAAAGGATCTAAATGTAATTTTCACTTAATGTCAGTTTTTTCATTTTTTTTTTCTCATTTCATTTTTTGAGACCTTCTCCTTCTCCTTCGTTCTCTTTCTTCCTTCTCTCTTGTGACCTACCATTTCGCTGAAGACCTTCTTCTTTCTTGCACATAATTGTTTGCTCCTACAACACCTTTAACCATGAACATCGACACACCCAATCATTTCTTTTGCTTATTTAATTCACTGAAATTTATTCAATTGTTTTTTTGGTATAATAATTTTATAAATAGGTTAGAATATCATATAATCAAATTAGTTATCACAATCTTGCTATTGTTGAATCCAGCAATTATGTATTCCTATTGAATTTGAGAATGGCCTGGAGAAAGAGGGACGAAGGAAAATAAGGATTGAATATATTTTACACCAAGAGAGTTAGATGCTTGAATATTTAATTCATTGAGATGCCAATAAACCTATAGCTACGACCCCTTTTTAGGATTGCAGAGAAACAAGCATCTTCCATTTCGAATTGTAAACAAGCATGTTGGATTATTTTTTCTTAAAATAAATCATGTTTAAATAGACCCAAATTCAATTTATATTTTTTTGAACAAGAAATTCAATTTATATTAATACAACTAGATATCTTCTATTCCACTCAAGTATAAAAACGATAATTTTGGACAAATAAGATTAAAAAAATGTCAACAATAATAAAATAGTTTAAATAACGTTATAAAAAAAAAAAGGCAATGAAGGTTAGCACATTTGATATGGAGTTAACTTACTTGCATGATTGGTCGTGTGTTTAATTCTCGTTGTTAGCGTGATTAGGGTGATCTATAATTACCTCTACTGATATTTACTGATCTTTGAGGTCTACTCTGACCTTGGTGAATGCATGAAGCCCAAAACGATAAAATAAATTAAATGAAGGGAGACAACATATAAAAAAATAATTACTTCGAAAATATTTATATTCTCCTTATATATAAGATACACATACATTTTTAACATTTATTTTACTAAATTAATGAACTGAACAAATTTTCCGGTGCAACGGGTTTCAAACTAGTAACACAATCATAACATGTGTTAAACTGAATAATGAACTGCCACGTCACATAGTGGTGTGACAATGTATCATGTATTTATGTGGACCAAATCTTTATTTTATTTTATTTTTTTGACAAATAAATCTTAATTTGTTTGTACTATCCATTTCATTAAAGTATTTCTTTTTAAAAATAAAATAAAACACGCCAGTTTTCTGAAGCTGAGATTCATTTTTTTCTTTTAAAAAGGTCAAAACATTGTACTAAAGATCTACAATCGTCTTTAATTATATTCAAAATCAAACTAAATAATTTCCTTTGAAAACCTATTGATTTTCTAAAAACAAGGATCTAAATATCGAATGTCATATTTTAGAAAATCTTTCCACGCAATGAGTTTTCAACTTGATTCATACACTCCATAAAACATACGTAGTGTATGAGTATCAAATTCCCATGGCAGCATCATTAATTACAACCTTTCCAATCCAAAAGTAGAGAAAAGTAAACATATATGACTCTACCAAACAAGACTAAGCCATAAACTGGGATGACAGGCTAAGAATACACCAATGGCATCAAGCCATACTCCTTCTGATTGCCAACCAAGTCCTCTCAATGATGCGTCTTCAAAGTCGTCATATCAACAACTAAGGCTCTATGAAAGTCTGGGATTCCCACCCTAGATTTTCCACATGGCGAAGTAGAGGATACAAACATGGAAAATGATGTTAAAATAAACATTTCACGTGTAAAATTATCTGTTGCACAAATAGCCTAGATAAAGGTTGTCAAAATCAAGATTTTGCTTCAGGTCGAAAGAGAAGAGCAAAATCGACAATCGTAAAATCGCAACCAAAATCGAAGGATTTTACTCAACTACTTTGGTAGAATCGATATAAGAATTTGTAAAATCGCAATCAAAATCGATGGATTTTACAAAAAAATAAAAATAATGATACTAGATATATGTTATAAATGGTATATAGTCATAAATGACTTAGTTTATAAGAAATCGTAAAATCACAATCAAAATCGATGGATTTTTACCTATTTTAGGATTCTACCGTTGATTTGAGTCGTTGAAGGTGAAAAAAGTCGCAAAATCTTGGACTTTAGAAATTAAGTCGGGATTTTGACAACAATAGCCCAGATGCATACTACATAAGTGTGACCTAGTTCCAACTGAACGTCACATGCGACTGTATGAATACAATGCAACTCCAATTGGACGTCGCATGCTAATGATTCTTGGATTAATATCGCACCATGGATCAATACCATAGAGCTCTATACCTCACTAATGTGTGTTATTCATCTGATAAGCTGGCGATTTTATCCAACCAACAATTTATAGTTTTTTAATCCCATATGGTTAAGGTGGTCTCCCATATGGTTAAGGTGGTCTCCATCCGACAGATCTCGTGCAGTCTCCATCTGATGACATACACGTATTATGAAATATATGAGCATACGAATCTCAAATCTATGCTATAACAACTTATGTATCTCAATAACATATGTATTAGAATATAAAATATTCACTGTATAAATTATTAGAATATAAAATATTCTTTGTATATTCTCATTATTGCTCTGATACCATAATAGAATCATGTCTCATCTTTTCATTATGCTCTAATGTGTATTTATACAATGATATTGTCTTGGACCTCAAGTATCTCTAACTTGGGCATCAAGTATATTGGACATCAAGTATTTTTAACTTGATCCTCAATAATCTTTAAATAATATCTAATAATTTATACAAAAAATATTTTATATTCTAATAATATCTAATAATTTATACAGTGAATATTTTATATTCTAATAATATGTAATCTTAATGACATGCTTGCCATACATATACTCATAATCGCATGAAACAACTTTGCAACACATACATCACTTTGAAAGCACAAATATATCCCAACTTGGCAAAAAGTTTCACTCAGCATTGCGTATTCATATACAAAATTCCACTTAAAAAAACTAATAACTTAAATTACAGGTTACCATTTTTTTTTCCGGATTGAAAAGTAACTTTACCCAAATATAAATATAAATAATGCTTGAAATTCAACTGGTATGACCTACTGCATTGAAGTGTTTTATTTTCTCATCTAACATTTGCAGTAAGAATAGAGACTTAGTCTTTGAGTCAATATATCCATGTTCTAATAACTATAATAATAACTCTTACAAAGCAATTCAACTGGTGAAGATTGTTATTATCTCACCTAACATTTGTATTTGGTGTTTCAATGAAATATCCATAGAAGAAAATGTTGGAACTTTCGCCACTATTAATTAAAAATCCAGACAGCATTATTAGTGGTGGGAGCATGGTCAGCCGGTTATTGCAGTGATTTAATTTCTCACCTCTTTTATTTTCAGTTGGTTGTTTCCACAAAACTTCCGTAAGAAGAAAAAGCAAAAACTTGAGCAACTTGAAGCAAAACTCCAAAGATAATTCATTATTAGTAGGGACCATTGTTTTTACAAACATTTTTTATCTTACAAACATACCCATACTCTTATTTTGCGAGTTACAACGTACAAGATGGCTGAAGTTGGGATTGAACTTGTCCTTGATAATTTGAGCTCACTCATTCAGAAGGATATTGGCCTATTTTTTAGGTTTCGAAAAAATATTTCATAAGTCTTTCAAGCTTGATCACTAGAATCAAGGTAATTCACTCACAAAGCTATCAAGGTTTGGCTGCTAAAGCTTAAAGATGATGCAAAGTTCTTCTCCCATTTGGTTTCGTCAGATGAAAAAGTTTTTTCGCTATTGCTGCTTTGTTTGCTCCTTCTCTAGCATTTTCGAGGGATTTCCGGATGGCCTTGCTACTTCTATCTATTTATGAGTCAAAGATACGTAGGCCTGAACCTACACAACACAAATTCGAAATTTTTTTGAGAGGATGAACTTACAAAAAAAAAATTGTTACTTTTTTTTAGATAGGATACAACAAAACTGAAGCAAAATTTTTAAAAACAAAGTAAACTTAGGAGTTAAAATTAAACTAAATCAAACAAAGAAAAAGAAATCTAACTAAACAAAATGGTGTTGAAAAATAAAAAACAGGGTCGACCCAATACATTTGTAGGCCTATAATGAATTTTAAACTGTGGCATTTTAAGTATGTTGACATAGAAACATACAAATTCATTTTAAGTTTGTGTAATTTTATTGGAGCTATGTCTCACATTAGATAATAGTATCGCTTGCAGTCAGAGTTTGAGCATTAATTCGTCAGATTGTGAGAGTCTAACTTTTTCAGTTAAACTCAATCTCATACTTTTTTAAACAAAAATACGATTTAATTAATTATATATTAAAAATAATATTTAATATAGACATTATTTGTAACATCGTAGACCCCACAAACAATTTTCCACGGAAAATTCAATAAATAACAAATAAGAACCCAAAGGTGTCATGCATTATCAAATATACCAAAGTGCTTCATTTTAAGAATGTTTGAAGCTTTATTTGATTATGTTTATTATGTGGATTAGTATTTCACCCCAGTGGTCGTTTGGTTGACTGTCTGCAAATTTGTATGAAGGGGTAGACGGCTTGCAGGATTAGTTGATTTACATTTGCTTGTGGGTATGCTTGAGCATTAGCTTGAGAGCTACCTCGTCTCTTTTCTTTGGAGTCTTAATGTAGGGCTCTGATTAGGATGTTGGTCTTTTTCCGTTTATTTATCATACTTTTATGAGACTTGTTACTCATTATCTTCAGACTGGAGATTTTATTTGGTGATGTATTATGATACATGTGACATGGTTATTTTAGAGATTTTATGTCTTGATGAGATATTATGATATTATTCCGCTGCGATGTTTTGGAAAATTTATTTTTGCATCTTTTAGATTTATTGAAGATGTAGCATCTGAGTTTATTAAATAGTGTATTATTCGCATGATTTATCACTTTAAGGGTTTAGGGTGTTACAAAGAACATCAAGAACGAGAAAAGCAACAGATAATTCTCCTTCCAACAAAGGAAGTTCAAAGTATTTTCCAACGGAATTATCCATATCAGGCAAAGGGCCAATGTTCCTGATCAAAGCTACTCAACGACTCTATTTATGTTGGCACTCTTCTCCAACGTCTCACATATCATTAAAAATAGCCTATATAAAGAGTTGAAGACCTGAAGATCGGGCAACAAGACTCGACTATTTTTCTGTGCTAAAACTCTATCAAATAAAATAGCGCAAAACACTTAGGGTTATTTTTCAAGTTTATATCTTAGAAATCCTAAGGAGTGAGTCTGTTCATTTGTTCAGTTTATACCCATTAGTTAAAAAGAGTGTAAGAACAAATTAACTTGTTTCCAGTTGGTGCAAATATTTTAGAAAGTCTCTTGCATGCGTGCTTGAGCATATAAGTCTCTTGGTGAAACCTTAAGCACCTAGGAAGTTTCAGTTAGTTGTGATTGAGCAGGGTAAAGTCTTAAGTAGTTTTTCTTAAGCAATGGAAGTCTCTTGCAAGTGTTTTCCAGCAAAGAAGTCTTTAGGTAGAGTCCTATTGAGAAATCTCTTGGTGTGTCCTTGAGAAAATTTTAATCAGAGTGATTATAGTGAAATCCGTTAGAAGTGCAAGAGGACTGGACTACTCCTGTGTTGTAGGATGAATCAATTACTTTGTGTCTATCTTCTCTCTCTCTAACTCTTTATCTTTTATCTGTGTGTTATGTATTTCCGCTGCATTCTGTAACACCTTAAACCTTTAAAGCAATAAATCACGTAAATGATACAATCATATAAGGAATATAGATGCTACTTCTTCAATAAATCCAAAATGTGCATAATTAATTTTTCAAAACATCGCAGCGGAATAATATCATAACATCTCATCAACAGATAATAAAATTTCCAAAATAGTCATGTCCCATGTATCATATCACCAAATATAAATATCAAATATCAACATATTAAGTTATAATATCATCAAAACATGATAAATAGACGACAAGGATTGACACCTAATCAGAGCCCTAAACTAAGACTCCAACGACAAAGAGACGAGGTAGCTCCAAAGCTAGCCTCAAGCATACTCACAATCAAAGCAAGTCGTCTACTCATTCATACAAATAGGCAGGCAGTCAACCATACGACCACTGGATGTTAGATAACATTCCACAAATAAAGTACAATCAAACATAAGCATTCAAGGCTTTCATGCATAACACATATACATACTCATCACTCCTAGAATACTAACATCACATGAATATCATCTCCAATCCAATAAAAATCAAATTATCACGTTTCCATCATAGCATAGCAAGCATATTCATTCTTTAATCAAAATCATCGTCAAAAGCATAACACCTTAACAACATCAACCGATACAAGAATTTATCACATCATTCTTTATTTAGCTTAATCAATCTCAACAAATACAATTCATCATTTCAAAAATATAAGAAAAGAAATCATCGTTACAAAAGAAATCATCAAATCACATACATATAATTCACATTTCATTATTATCACCAAATGTACAAGTACCACCAAAATAACAAACATCAACATGTACACATTTCCACACAATTCACATATTTCATCGATTACATAGTCAAATATGACACGACTCAACAATTATCAAATGTATGCAATGTGCCTTGACACGACTCTATATGTTTATGGTACCAGTCGTCGCCTCTTGATACAAAACTGTATCATAATCGTCGTCGTTGTATACAAAATGTTCTAGTCGTCAACACTGGATACATAGTATCCTAATCGTCTTCATTGGATATAAATATCCTACTTGACACTTATGAATGCATGAACATATGACTCAATAAGACATATGTTCACCCAACAAATCGTCACCATTAACGTCGTCACTTTTCATACATGAATTCGTCATCAATATTGTCATCACTTTACATGTAAGAATTCATCATCATTAATAAATCATCATCATTAAAATCATCACCATAATCAACATCAACAACTATCACCTCAAGGAAACAATAACATTTCACAATCACCTTTTGCATAAAAGACGGATAACTAACCACGTCATGACATTCATCATATTAAACACCCAATCATTATTGATTCTCTCTTATTCTATCATGTTATCATTATTGATTCTCTTATTCTATTTTCACAAAATCTAACATTTTCCAACTATTTCACTGAAAGCAAGCATCTATGTACAAACACATCAGCAAAACATATCCACGTATCACATATGCGCACAGTAACTCATACATATACACATCATAGCTTGATTCCGCTTAATTTCAAAATTCACCTAAGTTCGTCTCATTTTCCCCATTTTCAAAAGAAAACCATTTTTCAAAGTAGGACCAAGTTATAGCTCATGTAAACCTTCCAAAACCATTTTAAAATCATTGTTATAGAAAATAAACCATAAACCTGTCATTTCCCTTTAGAAAACGAGTTTCGTAAAAATTATGTATTCTTGAACATTTTCAAATAAATTTCAATTTGATTCACAAAATCAATCTCAATTCAATCCATTTGATGTTTCAATAGGTTTAGAAAGCATAACAATAGTTAAACACATCAAAAGAAGCATTAATGAAAGTCTGGAACAACCCCCGATTTCCCAGAACACCAAAATCATGGGTGTTGTTACTAAGCAACTCGCCATGGGAAGCTCCAGCTCATCAAGCGAGCTACACCAGTAAGGTGTGCTCAGATTTTGGAAATTCCTGGCAATGAATTCATTGCGAACACTTTTGATGTCTGAGGTTGTAAGTTCTTTGTTTCCCTTTTGGAATCTTGCTTTAGTTCCTCCACAAAATTCATAAACTCCTTAAATGTGTCTTCCACTTCTTTTTGGTTTGTTGGAGCATAAGTCCGATAGAAATTTTCGTCCCAATACTCAGGTTACACTGCTTGTCCTTTAATGAAGGCAGGATGTTGTGTTTTGGATCCTCCTAGATAATTTACTTGTTCATTCATTTCATCTACGTCGTTAAAATGTCTGCGATCTGTATGATCTGATTCCAATTACGTACCTTTCAATTTCTTTGTCAGTATCTCGAATTGCTTTCGGAATAGCCTATTTCTAGCTAGTAAGTTCTCTTTCAGGAATTCATCTTGCTTACTTTTTTGAGGAGTCTCTTCACTACTATGAGGGTTGTAATCGTTTTGAGTCTAATTCTCTATTAACTCTCTGATTTCATATGTTGTTTTTATTTTTATAGTTCCCCCAACTGAGGCATCCAACAACATTCTAGTTGGTGTTGTCAATCCCATTGTGAAGTATAATATTTGTTCCATGTCCGAGTATTTATATCCTGGACATTCTTTTAGCAATATCTTGAACCTTACCCAAGCATCATACAATGTTTCTCCCTCAAGTTGCTTGAAGCTTGTTGTTTCCTTTTTTTAGTGCCAAGTAGTTAGTTGTTGGGAATTACATGACTAAGAACTTCCTTTTTAGCTGGTCCCAGGTGGTGATCGTTCCTCGCGACAGACATCAAGCCAGTCTTTTGCCCTTCCTTTGACCGAATATCCAAACAGTCTAAGTCTTTTGTCTGATTCGGATATGCCTACCGGATTTATGGTGCTTCATATGTAGAGAAAATGCGTCAGGTGAGCCTTACAATCTTCCAGATCTCTACCTGCAAACTGGTTAGTTTTCAAGTTTACAAGCACATTATTCTTTATATCAAACACGATTGGGTTTGCTGGTTCAAATCCCTGCGAAATCTCATCCAAGTTGTCCAGCCTCCCATAATCTCCTAGAGTAATGCGTGGATGATCTCCCATTTCTGAATTGTCCGACTAAAACTCTTGAAGTTGAACTGCTTTTTGTTCCTTTGTTGCAGTTTATACTGCTTTTCGAAGAACTCATTCAGTCTTGTCTATATCAGGATCAACTTGAAGAACTCTTGTCTTTGTTTTACGCATGTGCTAAAAAGAATTCTTAGTAGAATATTGCTCACAAAGATTAGTAAAATATCAACAATCCACGACAATGGCAAGTGTACCAAATTGTTTACCAAGTAATAAAGTGTAGGTAGAGGATTGTATCCACAAGGGTTATGGTTTCGTCCAAATAATTCACGTTACTTATTTAAGGATTAGAAATTGCAATTGTGCTCGTGATTTTTGGGTATCAATCCATTGATTGGTATTGCACCTTCAATCTTTGAACTTTCTACTTTTATTTTTTGGGAAGGGAAAAAGAGAGAAAAACCCTTAGAGATTAGGTCCGGGGGTTG